>Ga0316189_10002133_pt1 | contig 19471 bp, 19 predicted proteins | sample LowCovwburrow_MG_FD_204930 | JGI IMG/M metagenome (GOLD analysis project Ga0316189, IMG submission 204930) | Coastal sediment microbial communities from Maine, United States - Lowes Cove worm burrow | ecosystem: Environmental > Aquatic > Marine > Coastal > Sediment | place: USA: Maine... | reverse complement strand
TGTTGCTAAAAAAGCAGGTGTAACACCAGAGCATTTGAGTAGTGTTGAAAGAGATATTAATGATCCAAGCAAAACGCTTGTTAATATTTTAGAGATTATTATAGGTGTTGAATTGAACTTTTAACGGCTCTGGGCTATGATTTCGTGCATATACAAAACGGAACTTGGAATTAAGTGTAAACCTAACAAGGGATGAATTATAGCCCTTGTTATTAACTGATAAAATTATGGATTGGATAAGCACAAAAGAGAGAATGCCATTAGCGTATAAAACAGGAATGTTTGATGGTAAAAAAAGTGATGAAGTTATTGCAGAAGATATAAATGGAAAACGATACTTAGCGACTTACTATGAAGGAACTTTGGATAGCACCGAATTTAAAGATTGGTACTATATGGATGACAACTTTGATATAAAAGAGCCAATAGTTAGATTCTTAGAAATACCTGAATAGTTTTATTTGTTTATAACAAGGATATATAGACAATAGGTTAAAATCAATAGAAAAGTATTTTAGTATTAATAAAATCAATTATAACACGCGGAAAGTTGATTTTTTAATATAATTTCGCGTAATTAAACAATAAACAAATGAAGAAAGTAATAATTTTTTTAGCAATAGCAATTTTTATGAGTTGTGACAAAGACGAGATAGACGATTGTAATTGCACTATGAAAGTCTATGTATCAGATGGTGTAGAAATAGAACAATACTTCATTAGTGGAGTTGAAAGTGACTGCAACGGAAATGTTACAAGTGAATTTAATTTACCAGATTCTCACTTTCCTACTATGAATTGCGAATAATTTTGTATATTTGTGATTATGGCATACAGTCAAAAAGAAATAAAATCTATACTTGATTTAGTTTGTAGTAGACTAGAGGAAGGCGAATCTCTTAGAAATATACTTAGAGATGACATCATGCCTAGTACTTCTACTTTCTTTAGATGGATAGATGATGACGAAGAAAAAGCGAAACAATACGCGCGCGCGAAAGAATTATACGCTGACAAGGTTTTCGATGACATAGTTCTTATTGCTGATGGTACAGATGATGATGTTTTTGTTGATGAAAATGGCATTGAGCAAACTAATCACAACATCATACAAAGAGATAGACTACGTATAGACGCTCGTAAATGGCACTTATCTAAACTTAACCCTAAAAAATACGGTGATAAGTTAGATATGACTTCAGGAGGTGACAAAATTAAAACTACACAAATAATCGGAATGGTTGTAAAGGATGAGCCTAACGAGAACGATTGATTTTAATGTTAACGGTAATAGAAAGCAGTTAGAAGTTGCTAAACTTTGGAACGATAAAACCACTATTGATATTGCTTACGGTGGCTCTAAAGGTTCTGGTAAGTCTTTTTTAGGTTGTTCTTTAACAGGTGGTGATGCTTTAATATATCCTGAAACTCATTATTTTATAGCACGTAAAAAACTAACTGACCTAAGAAAGTTTACAATACCTTCAATGCATGAGGTTTTAAATCTATGGGGAATAACACCAAACTATTACAAATACAACGGTCAGGATAATTTCTTTGAGTTTTACAACGGTTCTAAAATATTCTTAATAGATGCTAAGTATATTCCAAGCGATCCAAAATACACAAGGTTTGGCTCTATGCAAATGACTAGGGGCTGGATTGAAGAAGCAGGTGAGTTTGAATTAGAATGTAAAAACAATTTACAAGCTTCAATAGGTAGATGGAAAAACAAAGAATATAATCTACACCCCAAACTACTTCAAACTTGTAATCCTGCTAAAAACTATCTTTACTTAGATTATTATAAACCATTTAAAGAGGGAAAACTAGAAGATCATAAAAAGTTTATACAGGCATTACCAAGTGATAATAAAATGTTACCAAAAGATTACATTGAAAATCTTTTAAAGATACTTTCACCTAATGAGATTGAGCGATTAGTTTATGGTAATTGGGAATTTGACGATAACCCTTACGCATTATTTGATTATAAAGATATACTAAACATATTTACAAATGAGTTTGTGCAACCTAACGGACAAAAGTATTTAACTGCTGATATTGCTTATGAAGGTTCTGATTTATTTGTTATAGGTATTTGGCAAGGTTTTGTTTTAGAAAAAATAGTCGCTATTGATAAGATAGATGAAACTTTAGTATCTAAAAAAATACATGAATTAAGAATAGAAAACAACGTACCGTTATCAAATGTAATATATGATGCAGATGGGTTGAAAAGATTTGTTAGAGAGTCTGCAAATAGTGGTTATCTGCATGGAGCAAATGAATTTCACAACGGTGGCAGACCTATAAAGGTAGAAGGTAAACTAGAAAACTTCTTTAATCTTAAGGCGCAATGTTATTATGAGTTGGCTGAATACGTTAAAAACAATAAAATTTATATTGATTGTAAGGAATACAGAAAACAAATTATAGAAGAATTAGAACAGATTAATAAGCTACCTTTAGCAGATGATGGTAAGATACGTTTAGAGAAAAAAGAGAAAGTAAAAGAGCGTTTAAGACGTTCACCTGACTTTGCAGATATGCTAATGATGAGAATGTGGTTTGAACTTAAAGTAGATAATTACGAAATAATTTGGTAATTATTAAAATATTTTGTATAAATTTGTATAAATTGTTTATTAATGACATTTACAGAAGTTGAAGTAAAAGAATTACTTAAAAAGCATAGCGAGAAAACCGAGCAATGGGTACATGACGCTCGTAATCAAAGCAAAACACTTAAAGCAATTGTTAACGGTGATGGATTTGATGAGGAGTTAATAGAACGTATTGAACACTTAGAAAGTATTGAACGTGCTGAAGTTAGACGCAAATACTCCAAAGACATAAGAGATTTGTTTAATCGTGTAATGAAGAAAAGACAAAACGTCTTTGATGCTAACGGTGGTTCTGAACACAACGAAATTAAAAACGATACGATAAAAGATTTATTTGAAGATAAAATAAGCAACTTCAAATCAAACAAATCATTATACAAATATCTTTCAGAGAATTACTTCCAATTAACAGACGTTGATCCTAACGGTGTTATAATGTTAGAATACAAACGTAAAGACAATGGATTTAATTTATATCCTTGTTATAAGTCTATAAATGATATTAGATATTATGAACAAGATGGTCAAACAGTTGAGTATATTGTATTTGAACCTAAGATAAACAAAGACACAACCGCTAAGACATGGCGATTTATTGATGACACAACCGATTGGACGTTTTTAGAGTTGGCAGGTAGTTTTACTTTAATTCCTGATAAAACATTTATACACCCATTTGGCAAAGTACCAGCAATTATATTATCAGAGCATTGTATCATCGGTAGTGATGTACGTATTAGCCCTGTGCATACTGTTTTAGAACTATCTAAGGACTACGCGAGAGACAAAAGCGTATTAACAATATATAAGTTTCAAAAGGGATTTCCTGTTCATTGGCGTTATAGTTCTGTTTGTAAGTCATGCGCAGGATTAGGTAAGGTTGGCGATAAGTCGTGTAGTTCATGCGATGGTAAAGGTTATCCACGTAAAGCCGATGTAAGTGATATGCACCTTTTACCAATACCAAAAGAGGGTCAGCCATTTTTAGGTGATAAGGTTGCAGGATTTAGCACTCCAGACCTTGACACTTGGAAACAATACAAAGAAGATTTAAGAGATATGGAGCTCTTAATAGAAGACACCATTTGGGGAACTGACAAAACGCACCAATCAGATAACAACAACGAAACAGCAACAGGTCGCTTTATAGATGTTCAGCCAATATCTAACACGCTTAATATTTATAGTGATGTCGTTGAATACGTTTACAACACGTTGGCAAATTGGACTCTTAATTTTGTTGATTTAACTAAGGATAAAGATGAACACTTATATAACCGTTCTTTTGGTCGTAGGTATATTATTGAAAGTCCTGACGTATTAATGGAAAAGTACGGCAAAGCAAAAGAGCAAGGTGATAACAATACAATACTTGATAAGCTGTTAGAAGAGTTTATACTGTCTAAGTATAAGTCAGACCCTTATATGCAGTCTATGATGCTTAAAAAGGCTAAAGTAGAGCCTTATGTTCATCAATCTATTAAAGAGGTGTTTGATTACTTTGGTAAGATAGAAGCTAATAAAAAGGTGTTGTTTCAAAAGTTTTGGCAAGATGCTAATAAGGAAAAGCCAGAAGAAGAATTAACAGAGGAGTTTAATCAATATTTTAATATAAACAATAAAATAATAGAAAATGAAAGTAGTACAAAAAAGGAAACTATTAGTTAAAGACAAAGATGGTCTTTTCGTAAACAACGAAACTTTTACAGTTCTAAGAAATAGAGCAGTAATACAAGAATCAGTTGTTAAGGAATCAGAACAAAGCTACAAAGAAACTGGTTTAATTTGGGTAGTAAATCAGCAAGCAACTAAAGAGTGGTTAGATACCAAGAAGCCTAAAACAGTCTCTAAGCCTAAATCAAAACAAACTAAAACAGACGAATAAACATGAAAGTAAAAATAGGTAACAAATCTTTTGAGGTTTCAAAGGATGCAGAGGGTGGCTACCCAGAAGAAATTACATTAGAGTTCGATGGAACTTTAAGAACAGAAGATGAAGAATCAACATTCATCGAAAACCATAAAAAAGAAGCTCGAAAAGAGGGTTTAGAAATCGCAGTAAAACAATATCGTGATGAGTTTGGTTTTGAAGGCAGAAGCATAGATAAGTTAATTGAAGCGGTGCAAAAGAAAACCTTAGAGGATGCTAAGATTGAGCCTGCTGAACAATTAAAGAAAATTAAAGCAACTTTAGACGAAAAGGAAACAGCGCTACAAAACGCCTTATCTAAAGTTAGTGAAAAGGAAACCGAGTTCAAATCTTTTAAGAACCAAACTAAACTAGATAGTTATTTAGATAGTGTTATTCCTAGTAATACGGTGCTTCCTAAAGAAGATATTAAACTAATACTTAAAACTAAGTTAAAGTTTGATGTTGATGAAAACGAAAACATTGTTGCATTAGACAATCAAGGTAATATTATTAAGAACACAACAACAGCAAATCCAGAAGATGCTAAGAAAGTTGTTGCATCATTCTTTAAAGACAATCAGTCGTATCTTAAACCTGTTGAAGGTGGTTCTGGTGCAGGTGATAGTGGCAGCAAAGGAAACAAGAAGTCTTTAGATAAGTTCATTGAAGAACAACAAGCTAAAGGAGTTAAACTTAATTCTCCAGAGTTTAACGAAACACTAACAAAGCAAGTTGAGGCTGGATTAGTAGATGTAGATTAGTTATGATACAAACACTAAAAGAGTTGGGGTTTAAAACTGCTCCAACTCTAAACCAATTTGTAAAAAAGGTTAAGGACTTAGATTTAATATTAAAGTATGTTAAATTCTTAGACAATAAACCACAAAGAACGGATTTTATTAATTATGATTCAGAAGGGTTCCAGATTGACAACACACCTATATTTAAAGGATGGGAAGTTTGTGAGGCAACATCTAACGAAAAGTTAAAGGTTGCTAAGAAAGGTGATAACCGTATTTACTTCGATACAGGCGATGGTGTATTAGTTATGAATAAAACCAACGCTTGCGATCAAACCACATACAACGATTTATTTATATTCTTTGATGGTAACTTAAAACTTAATTAATATGCAACAAAGCATTTACAATATAAACGGATTAAATTTATACACACAAACAACGACATGGGACAAAGTTATAAAGTAAAACTATTCACAAGCAAAGAGAAAGACCAAGAGTTTACAGATTTTTATATTGATGTGGATGATATCACAGGTTGTTATAAACCAGACAAGGCACAAGGATTTCCAGATGAACAAGAAGCAATAAACATCTTTCATGGTGGAGGCATTTCTACAATACTAAACGAAAAGCATATCGCAGACTATCTATTTGAAAGGTTTGTTAAAAATTGTGTTGAGTTAAAAGATTAAAAATAAATACTAAATAACTTGCATATTATATAATTTTTATTTATATATTTGCATTATATGATACAATGTTGTGAAACATCGTTAACAAATAAAAGCATTAGAACCACTATTTAATAGTGGCTTTAGTGCTTTTGACATATATAGAAGTAGGATTACTTCAGGAACTTATCAGAGCAGGTTCGCTCAATAATTCAAATTTTTATTAATTAAATAACAAAGACAATGGCTAATTACACATTGGCGAACCTCGTTAAAGCACAGATAAAGTTACAAGGCGAGTTTGCAAACAACGACACAAGGTATAGAATACCAGAAGTGTTTAGATTATTTTTAAATGGTGCTGAGCAGTTTTTTCCTAACTACAAACAGTTAAAAACATCAGACACTAGAGTAGTAGAAACTAACTACTTCTTAAGAACAGCTCAAACACTTGTTACAACAGGTAGAGCGCACAATCACACAGGCTCAGGCGGTGATTCTGGAACACTTGCTTTAACATGGCAGACGTATTCAACCACGTTTTCTATGACTTTAAAGCAGGCTGATACTTCAATCTACGATTGGCAAGAAGAATTTAACAACGAGATTAGAAATAAAGTAATTGACTTTGCAAACGGTTTAGATACTGTTGCAGGTACTTACATTTTCTCTAATCGTTCGGGTGCTTCTGATGGTGCAGTAGCTTCTAAAGTTACATTTAATGGAACTAATGATGTTTATGTAGTCGCGGGTGCGGTTGCAGATGAAATTGGAACGCTTATTAAATTAGTTGCTGATATTAACAAATATCAAGGACAACAAATTGACGTAGTATGTGATTCATTGCTTTACTCTAATATGCTTAAATTAAGCAATCAGGGAGCAGGAAACGCAACAAACACTTCTTTTCAGTTTGCAGGAACTAGATTTATTCACGATCCAGCAATGGGTGCTAGAGCAGCAGCCTTAGATGTTACTTACGTTGAAGGATTTGCGGTTGCCGTACCAATGGGACATATCGCTTGTGCGGATTGGATTCCAGTACAGAACAGAAACGGAGTTGAAACTAAAGAGCAAATGTATGGTTCTTTATCAAATCCTGTTGATGGGTTGCAGTATGCTTTCCATACTTACGCAGAACGTGCCGATGGAACAGCGGTAAACGGACAAAAGCAAGATGAGTTGATTCAATCAGAATTATCTATTGATTTATCTTTTAATCACGCTCCAAGTTCGGTTGCAGATGAGACACCTTTAATGGCTTTCGCAATAGTTTCGTAATAAATGTTTGACGTTTCAAAAATAAAAAATAGTTTATCAGGGTTAGTAGGGTTTAAACAACCTTTTAACCCTGAATACGCTATGATTGATGCTAACAACCAATTAAGCGAAAGCGGATATTTTGTTAATAGTAATCCATTTGCAAAGATTGAATATATAAAAGATTGTCAGGATTATTCAAAGATTTCAGATGAAGATTTTAATATAGTTTTAAGTGATATTATAGAAAATAGCGCGGTAAATGTTATTAATCAAGTCTTTAACGAATCTAGTTATATTGATAGACAGGTTTTGTATAAATATGCATACAATAAAGTTGAAACGAATCCTTTAAGTAATGGTTTTGTAGGTTATCGAATAGAGATTGATGATACAAAAAGTGTTGCGTTTAAAATATCAAGAGTATTACTAGATTTTGAAGGAGCTGGAACTATAAAACTATTACTCTTTAATTCGGCTAAGTTAGATCCTATTAGAGAGCAAGAAGTTACTATAACAACAGACCATCAAGAGATAGTTTTAGATTGGGTTTTAAATGATACCGACACTATTTATAAAGGTGATTATTTCTTAGGATATATCAAAGGTGATGCTACTACGGTCGTTCCTTATAAGCGTGCTTATGAAAACTCAGAAATAATGAGTTACATAACGCACTTAAATATTGAAGAAGTATTTGTACCTAATCATTCAACGGAAACGTTATTTGACATAAGTAAATCATATTCTTATGATGAAAGTTCAGGTTTAAATCCTGACATAACTGTTTACGATGACTTTACTGATTTGATTATTCAAAACCGTTTCTTATTTGCTCGTGCTATATTTTTAAGCGCTGTCATTAATTCGTTACAGATTTATATGTCTAGCCTTAGAAGTAACAGAAACGAAAGGCAAGCCGAAGAACTCTATAAAAAGATATTAGTAGAGATTGAAGGCACGAGATCAGGTGATAATATTATTTCAGTTAAAGGATTAAGACCTCAATTACTTAGTGAGATTTCAGATATTAAAAAGGAACTTACGAGCGTAAAAGAGGGTTATTTAGGTAATGGTTACAGTGTAATAACAGAGCTTTAGTGAATTATTTAAGAGAAAATCCAGTCGGTATAGACATAGAAATTAACAAGATTCAAACCTTTCTATATAATAAGATTGTAGAAAGATGGTCTTTACAAAATTTCAATGGTTATGGAAGGGTTTATAAAAACAAAAAGAGCGGTTTAATCGTACCAGAGTATTATGTTTCAGAAAAAGAGTATGAAGATGTGCTTTTAGATGATAGATTAAACGGTATTATGTTTTTTAGTCCTAACAAAGACGCTGATATTTATGGAGATTTAATAATTCAAAAATGCGATGTAATATTCACTTTTAATTTAGCTTGTTTAGAGTTTAGCAATGAGCGAGAAGATGAAAAGATTAGACAAGTAATATTATCCTACTTAAACACTTTTGATAGCAGAAAGGATTTCATAGAACAAATAAAAACAGAATTAGAAAATGTTTACAGAGATTATAATGGTGTTGCAAATTATTTTTATGATATGCAAAACTTCCATCATTTCAAAGTAACATTAGAATTAAGATTTAACAACAAAAAATGTATATAAAATGGCAGTAGATTTAAACGCATACGGAAACTGTACGACTGACTTCTTAGGAAGTGGTCAAGGTTCGTGTGATTTGACAATATTTGGTGATTTCAAAGGAATTGTACCATTTAACAAGTCAGTTAGTTACGCAATAACAGATGGTAACGCAGCATTCGGATTGACCGAATACACAAACACAGTAAAAGGGTTAAACGCATTCCCTTATGTAACAAATATGTATGACTTTAGTCAAGATACACCAGAGAATGAGACAAACTCATCTTCAACAGGTATTTTGACAGAAATTAGAGCAGGTAAACCACAATTCTCTTTCATGTATAGAGGTGGTTCTTGTCAGAGCAAGTCACTTTTTAATAAAAGAGGTGATGGTAAGTGGAATTTCGGATTAGTATTCGAGACAGGTATCTTAATGGCTACTAACACAGCAGGCACGGAATTACGACCTTTTAATGGTGGTATGTTTAGTGTTGAAACTATGAAAGTAGTTCAAGGAACAGATCCACAAATGACAACTGTTAAGTTTCAGTTGTTAGACGCAGTCGAGTTTAACGCTAGACACGTATTTTTACCATTCTCTAAGGTTGGTGATTTAGATGGTGTTATTGGAGCAATTGAAACAAGTATAACAGTAGATGCTATTACAGCAGGTGATACTTTTAGCGCATCAATAGTTTCATCATGTAACAAAGACAGCGTTATTTTAGACCTTGAAACAGTTGGAGACTATGTATTGTTAGGTACTCAAACAAGTGCAACAGCGATTAGTGCAGTAGCATATAATGCAACAACAGGGAAGTATGATTTTACAGTAGATACTCCTTTAGTTGCTAGTGATACCGTACAAATCAAATTAAGTGATGGTACTTATGATGTTATCGAGGACACTCTTGGTAACTTGTATAAAGGAACTTCTAATACTGTGACAGTAGCATAGTGTAGATTTTGCCCCAATTTTAATGTGGAACGCCCTATCCTTTTCGGGTAGGGTTTTCTTTTAAATATAATATATGAAAATAGCAGGAGTAGGAATAAATGAAAAGTGTTTACCGACAAAAGAACAGTTAATTGAACAGGCATTAAAGACAAGACGGTTTTATCAGATGCCAAGTAATAAAGCGATAGAGTTAATTAACAGAGAAATCAAAGCAAGTGGATTATTTAAAAGCACCATTAAAAAAGTTAAAAAGTCAGATGGCGATGATTCAAGACCTAGTGGACTATCAACTCCACGAAAACGAAAAGTGGATAAGAGAAAAGATAAGGAATAGATGGGCGTTAGGTAAAAAGCCTGATGGTTCTATTATAGGTTTGTATCGAAGTGAAGATTATGCAGAGGACAAGTACAAACAGAACAGTAAAGCAGGTTTTGGAAACGTCGATTTAACGTTAACAGGTTCTTTGTGGCGTGGTATTCAAATAAGCGGTTTTAATGATGAATACGAAGTTTTTTCAAGTGATAGTAAATATGAGGATATTACTGAAAAGTATGGTTATTATAACTTTAACATAACCGAAGATGAAAAGGAACTATTATTTAATAAGATTTTAGTAAACATATTAACCGACGTAATGAATAAAACTTATGCCTTGCTTTAGTTGTGGTCAAACATTCAACGGAACTGTTAACGAACTATTACAACGTTTTAAACGTGATTATTTAGAAAGAAGTGTTGACCGTTACTTTTATAAAGAAAGTGCCACAGGAGACGTTAAAATAATTAAAAAAGACCAATTTGCTTACATATTTAAAAACAAAATACAACCAAATTTTAAAAACGGTGCAGAATATGCTCATATTTCGGAATATAAAGCCAATTAATTACTATAAATCTTTAGATAAGTTAAAGATATTGACGTTCTGGCAGATCATTAAAGATAAAAACATTCTATTATTAGATGTTGATTATTCAGATTCAAAGAAGTATAGTAAAAAGCAATTGAACGAATTAGAGGAGTTATGGTTAAGACTTTACGATGAGTATTACATTCTATTGGATGACAGTAAGTCTAAGTTTAAAATGGATAAAACCTTTGAGGAGTTAAAACTTAGAGACAAAATAAATCAAATCAAACACAACTACGATTTTTTAAACAAAGATTTAAGAAGTCTTATAGGGTTAATACCTGATGAAGATATAGTTAAATATGAACAAGAGACTTATGCGAGGTTAAAACTAATTGACAAACGTATTAAGCCTCTATACTTTGATGGAATAAATGCCAACTTAAAGAATCTTGACAGAGTTATGAAGTCAATGATTAATCGTTATAACATTGATCACAAAGAAAGTTTAAAAGAAGTTGAAAAGGAAATACAAAACGTTTACGATGTAGTTGCGAATGCTGAGAGTTGGTTAGAGCGTTCTATACCTATTGATGATATGGTTACAAGCCATTGGATAGCGATACAAAACCAGATTAAACAGAAACAAAAAGCACAGCAGAAAAATGGCAAATAATATATTAAAAACCACAGAGTTAATCGAAAAGGCTACAACTATTTTAGTAAAACACGCTGAAATACTAGAAAAGTCTGCTGTTAGTTTATCCAAACTAAATACCGAATACAAAAAAGTACCTAGTGAGTACATTAAAGCAATCAAAGATCAAGAGGTTTTAGAACAACAAAGACTAAAGACTCAACAACAATCTATAAACGTTCAACAAAAACTAACCGATTTAAAGGCTAAAGAGGCAAGGGATGCATCTGCAGAGTTATCCCTTAAAAAGAAAAAAGAACAAGCAGAAAAAGCAGAAAACAACGCAATAAAAGCTAAGATTCCAACGCTTAGACAATTAGCAGCGATTAAAAGAAGTCAAGAGGCACAAGCGAAAAGAGAGCAAAGAAACCTAGAAAAAACAACAGGACTTTATAATAGAATCCAACAAGCTATTAATAAGGTTACTAAGAAGTATCAAGATTTAGCGGTTAGAAAGCAATTAGGGGGTAAATTAAGCGCAAAAGAGGAACGTCAACTAATATCATTACAAGCTAAGTTATTAAAGTATAACAACGCTTTAAAAAAGGTTGATTCTCAAATAGGTAGGAATCAAAGAAACGTAGGTAATTATAAAAGCGCGTTGACTGGTCTTGGTGGCACTCTTAGAAGTCTAGCAGGTGCATTTGGATTAACTTCTGGCGTGTTTTTGTTTGCACAAGGTATTAAAGACGCGTTTAATCGTATTCGTGAATTTGATAAGGCTATGCAAAACATCGCAGGTATTATGAGAACCACAAGAGGCGAATTAAAAGACTTGGAAGCCGAAATTATAAAGGTTGCAGGATCAAGTATTAAAACATCAAGAGAGGTTGCAAACTTAGCGGAAAATTTAGTAACACTAGGTAAAACTAAAAGTGAAATAATTGATTTACTAGAGCCAGTTAATAATTTAGCAATCGGTTTAGATACTACAAGTGGTGAGGCGGCTGAATTTCTAGTACAAACACTTAACGCTTTTGGAGCAGGTAGTGATGAAGCGGCACAATACGCTGATACTATTGCAACAATTAGAACGTCAACAAGTCTTGATTTTCAGAAAATGCGTGATTCATTTCAGTATCTTGCACCAATATCAAAAATATTAAATAAAGATTTAGCTTACACGGGTGCATTAATTGGTGTTGTAGCTGATAGAGGTATAAAAGCAGAACAAGCTGGTAGGTTATTAGGTACTGCTCAAATGAGGCTAGCCTCACAAGGAAAGACTTTAATTCAAGGATTAGAGGAATTAAATGAAATGTCAAAAGACGCAGCAAATGAAACGGAATCTTTAGCATTTGCTACAGAAATGTTTGGAGTTAATGCTGCAAAGGTTGGTGTAACATTAGCAGGAGCTATTGAAAAAGTTGGCGAGTATGAGGATAGAATAAATTCATCAAAAGGCGCTTTAGATGATTTAGTTAATCAACAATTAGAATCCTTAGACGCTAAAATATTAATATTAGATTCATCTTATGAAAAGTTTATATTAAGTTTAGAAGAAGGTAATAGTTTCATGTCTAAATATGTGAAAAGAAACATAGAAGATTTAGCTAATTCTTTTGATATGTTAGCCAGAGCAATGGATGACAATACTAGCATGATGGATAGTATGGACTACTACTCTAAGGCTTTTGGTAACACATTAAGACAAGTAATGACATTAGGTCTTTTCCCTTTTAATCAATCGGTTGATGAGAGTGTGATAAAACAGGAAGAGTTAAGAGACGAAATACAAAAGCAAACTAAAGCATATATTGAGTTATATGGTAGTATTGGTCCACTAACAGATGAGCAAGTTAGATTAAATGAGGCTACTGCTGACTATTTTCTTTTATTTAAAGACACTCCAATAAAAGAGGAATCTGAGAGTGTTGCTGATTTGAGAAAAAGAATAAGAGCATTAAACAAAGAAATAGATATAAGCGATAAAACTGATATTAAAGGCATAAGAATAAAGCAGAAAAAAATAAAGGAATTACAAAAAGAATTAGATGCTATACTTGGAGTAACTAGAGGTGTTAAGAAAAACACTAAAGCAAAAAAAGAAAACAATAAAGTTACAGAAGATACTTTTGGATTTTTAAAAGGAACTATACCGTACTACGAAGAAATTATAAACGGTTTAAAAGAACAACAGTTACAGGTATCGAGAAATACTGACGAGTGGTTTTCTTATCAAAAACAAATAGATCAATTTACAGAAAGTTTAATTAAATTAAAAAGAGAATTAACTGGTGATTATTCTGATTCAGAAGGAACTGATGCAGCAGAAAAAATGATTGATGCAATTGTTAACGCTTTTAAATTAAAAGATGGAGCAAAAGAAGATATTGAAGATAGTTGGAAAGATACCTTTCAAACGGTTACAGATGTAGCACGTAGAGCCTTTGGTATTATAACAGCGTTAAGTGATGCGTCATTTGAAAAACAATTTTCTGATTTAGAGGCTCAAAAAGAAAACGCTATATTATTTGCTGGAGATAGCGCAGTTGCTAGAGCAAACATTGAAGAACAATACAACGAAAAACGCAAGAAAATAGAAAAACAACAAGCTAAAGCGAAAAAAGAACAAGCGTTATTTGATATAACAGTTGATACAGCTTCAGCAGTTGTAAGAGCTTTACCAAACATACCTTTAGCTGTTATTGTAGGTGCTTTAGGTGCTGCGCAATTAGCCTTAGTTGCATCACAACAATTACCTGCGTTCTGGCAAGGAGGTGAAGTTGGTGGAAGTCAGCAGATAATGGTTAACGACGATCCATTTGGACGCAAAGGTTCAAACTACAAAGAAGTGATTGAAAAGCCTAACGGTCAAATACTAACACCACAAGGCAAGAATGTTAAAATGACAGTACCAAAAGGTAGTTATGTTCATCCTACTTATGACGCATTTATTAATAGTTTAGATAGTGAACTACTAACTAATAATATAATGCCAATAGGACAGTCTAATATTGCGCCTATGATTATAAATCAAGGTTTAAATAAGAGTGATGTTTTAGATATTATGACTCAACATGGTAAAAGCGTTGTAAGTGCTATAAATAACAAAGAGTCGTTTTACTTTAACTATGATGAAAGAGGTGCAGAACTTAGGAGAAAGAAAAAAGGTAAAATTAGTGTAGTGATGAATGCTAGGTATAGCGGTAAAGGATTAGGCGTATAAAAAAAGGGAGTGACTATGAAACACTCCCTTTTACTAACCAATAATCAATTAACCTAAAAACTACTATCATTTATGAATTATAAATATACGTAAAAAAACAATATGTCAAGCATTTTAGATTACGAATTTCAATTAAATTTCAAAAACGAGGGCAGTTTTGGAGTTATAGACATAACAGAAGCGGTTAAATTCGATGGTGCGTCATTTGTTGTAGGGCAAGAAGATAAGCGTTATGGACGTGATGCTTATAAGGTTAATGAGGAGATAGACCTATTCTTTTATAAAGGTGCTTGGGATTCTATAAACACGCCTTATCAGCTACCTAACGGAACGGTAGTCTATAATCTTACAATGGGATTTGATTATCTTATAGATGTTTATAAAGAGTTCGGTTTTGAAAGTGAGGTCGAATTTATAATTAAAAAAGGTGGTGTTGTTTTTGTTGTGGGTGTGTTAGACTTTCAAACAAGTGAAACGGATCAAATCACTTACTTGTCATGTAAGATAGTTCAAAGTACAGGAAAGCAAACTATTAAAAGACGTTCTGATATTGTTACAGATATTTTTAGTACTGAAGATTTAGATGGTAACGAAGTTACACCTGCGGTAACTGAAAACATATTATTAAAAGCAAAACCGATTAGACAAATAAGTGATTGGGAATATGAAAACACCGATGTATCAATACAAAACTTTGGATTTCAAACCTTTTCGGGATTTCCCTTATTTAATAACTTAACAAACTTTGGTATAGATAAGTCTTTTGCACCTTTTAGTACCGATTACACAATACAAACTTCTGTTGAAACAGGTGCTTTAGAGCAATATAGAGAGGACATCGCAATAGTTAAAAATGATTTTAATTTAACAGATATTAAAATTAAGATACGTAATCTGTCTTTTATTTCTTTTGCTGATAGTAATATTTCAGTAACAAAAACATTAAGTGTTAATTATGGTAATGATTATTCTGATGGTAACTTTAATACTATTATTTTAGAGCAAACAAGTGATGATGTTTTTAGTATATCTAATCAAGACTACGATATAGAGATTCCTTTTTTGGCTGCTAGTGGTTTCATATTTATAAACTACGGTATGTTTGACTTGTTTTCATCAAGTTACGCTCCATCGTTTAGGTTAATGAATTTTAGCCAAACATCGGGAACTTTAGAAATTACAGCAACATCAACAGCGATTGATAGCGTTATAAAAGGTGTAAGATACATCGACGTAATAAAAAAGAATGTAAAGCGTGTAAATGGTTCTACTGTTGATGCTAATAGGTTTGATGTAGGTGGTGAGTATTACGATCAATATGCTTTTACAGGTAATCTAATAAAACAACGTGATGACGTTCCTTTTCCTGTTAAGTTTAAAGACTTAATGGAAAACCTATTTGAGTTAAACTGTGATTATCAAATTATAGATAACGAGGTTTTTATAGGTCAATATGCGGACTTTTACCCTAATAGAGAAATAGGTGTATTATTAACAGCACCAGATGACAGCTTTAAATCAACTTTTAACGAACGTTATGCAATAAACCAATTTGAGTTTAAGTATAAAACTTACGAACAAGATAGAGAGGAGGCAAATACTACTGATGCAATACATACGGATTCTCAATGGTTTCCTTCAAATAAACAAGTTGAAAACACTAAAACAATAGACGTTGATTTAATTAGAGACGCTTATAAAATAGAATCAACTAGAAAACTAGGTTTAAAAGAAACGACTTCGACAAGCGATGACGATAAAATGTTTGTTATAGATGTTGTACCATTAGCACCAAGTACACAAGGCGGTTTTACTTCTGTGTTATCTCACAATATAGATTCAGATGGTAACGTACAACTTTTAAGAACGGAACTTTTTAGATGGGATTTGTTAGGCTTCGGTGTTGGTAGTATTTTCACAATAGAAGATGGTGAGAACGTTGGAGAATACACAGTAATTGAAATAACAGAAAGTTTGATCCGATTAGAGCCTATTGGATTTGTACCTACTTTCACAGGTGAAACGTTTACAGAAGTATCATATTTTTATAGCAATGTTAGTTTAGTAAATAGAACAAACGAGGGTTTAGAGTTCTTTGAAAACCTAATCGAAGGTGACAATTATAGCAATTTAAGATACTCTATAAAGCGTAATATTAAAACGTGGCATCCTTACCTAGCGACTGCATCAAAGTTTAACCCTAGCGGAACATTTAGAAACACGTATTTCAAAGATAATGGCGAATGTATTACAAGGTTTACAGGAGAGCCAGAAAACATAAAAGAAAACGCTAATATTGATAACGTTGATTTCGGTAATGCGTTACTAACGCCTTATTTATACAATACGAGATTAGTAGCACCATTTGATAGTATGATAAATATCATTGATGGTGTTGATAGTATCATTGATAGTACTATTGGTGGATTTATAAGATGTATTGATAATAAAGGTAGGGTTATTAAATTATATCCTAAAGAGTTAGACTTTTTACCATCTACGGAATCACTAACATTAACAGGTGAAGAACGGTTTGAGGGTGATATACTTATTATTACTTTAAGCGGTTCAACTATAACGGTCAATGAGGTTGGATATGATGTTGATGTTTTAGATGATGCTTGGTATGAGTTTGATGGTGATTACTTTAAGATTTATGATATTAACGGACTGCCAATAATTAACCCAACAAAGTATGATAAAATAGAAGTTAACGGATTAACTTTTGATAGTTCAAGCGATTTGTTAGGTTATCTGATTAATAATTGATTTTTTTTGTATATTTTTGTAAAAGCACAATGTTGTGAAACATCGTTAAATGGATAATAGTTTTTTAAGATTAAAGGATAATATAGAGTCTGCAAAAGATATGCAGGACTCTCCAACGACTACACATTATTTTTTAAACCCGATACAATTACTTCCAGACAAATCATATTTACAAATAACAAACTTTGAAGGTGGTATATCTTTAGATTCAGACTGCGAGGTTTTTGTAGTTGATTGTAGTGATAATGTATTAGCGGATATTACTAACAACGTATTTATTGAGGAGTTTGTAGATTCAAACGGTAACAACCAATGTAAGATAGAACTTATTAACTTAGGTGTTGACTTTTACAGGGAAACCGTTTTAATTAAGTTTAAGATGCTTTCTAGTAATGCGGAGTGGTGGACTAATCCTATTAACATAACATCCTATCAAAGTCATTTAACCGTTTTCTTTAAATACAAAAACTATGATGATTTTCTAGGTATAGGATATACAAACGCTAATGCATGGCAGTCTATAAGTTTGGCTATGTATTTTGATATTCCTTTAGATGAATCAGAAGTAGAGGATTACTTTCAAATAAGCAGAAACAACACAATAAGCGCAAGAGCGTTAATAAAACTGTTTGAACGTTATAAGATTGAGCAAATAAACAGATTTACTTTTACAAGATTAAACGCATTATTAAAGCATGATTTAATATACTTAGACAATATTAGAGTTACTAATAAACCTGTTGTATCAAGCGATGATCGTCAAGGAGATTCTAACGTATTTGAAACCGAATTAACAGTTGCTAAAAATTATGATGATTATTCGCCTTATGAATTTCAGTTATTTGGAGGCTTAATACTTAGTGAATTTAATCCATTTGGTTTATACCCAATAGGCTACGAGATAACATCACTTAGTGCTAACGCTAATATAGATATAACGCTTGAAACAGGAACTTTAGACGTATATACTAGTAGTGGAACTTTAATACACACGTTTACTGAAGCAGATATGAGTATAGTGTCTGGTAATCAATTAAGTGTAGTTTCGACAGGTACGCCTGTTCAGTTTTTACCTAGTGCTAGTTATTACGTTAATTTAAGTAGTGGAACAGTTAGCGGGTTAGGTCTTTTAAACAACGCTATTAACGATGACACAACATGGGTGTTCACAATACAGCAAGCTGATTACGAAGGTGTTTCTGATTATAGTAGTGAGGATTACTTCACAGGAATTGCACCAAGTCCGATTGTAACTGATTTAGTTCTGTTTTACAAGTTTAACGAGGTAGCAGGAACAACCGCAACAGATTCAAGTACACAAGGTAATGATGGAACGATAACAAATGCTTTAATAAACCAAACAGGGTTAATTGATAAGTGTTACGCTTTTAATACCGATGGTTTTACTGATGATTATGTAGTTATACCAGATAGTGATAGTTTAAGTTTTGGTAGTGGTGCATTTAGTATTGAGGTATGGTTAAAGCCTAGTGCTGACTTTGGTCAAATAATAAACAAGTACAATGCTACAAGTGGACTTTTAGAGTATCAAATGTTTATGCAAAGTGGTGTTATACAATTCTTTATTTATACCGATGCTAGTAATAGAATTGGAATTGCAGATAACGTATTAATGGGTACTGGTGCATGGCAACAAGTAGTGGTTACTTATGATGGTAGTGGTGATGCAAGTGGAATGAAAATGAAGATAGATAATACAGTCGCAAGTTTTGTGCCAGTTGAAACAGGAACGTTTACAGGTATGCCAAACACATCGCAAGACGTTTACTTAGGACAACAATCAGATAATTTAACAGGAACAAATAGATATGTAGGTGAGATGGATATATTAAGAATATGGAAAGACCACGAACTTACAGCTGGAGAAATAACAGCATTATACAACTCTGGAAACGGAACAGAAACATAAAGATATGGCAACAAAAGCAGAAATAATAACACATATAAACACAGATTTAGCGAGTGGAATATTAATTCCAGCGTCTAATCATAGAGGTGTTTTACATACAGATGTAGATAGTATAGTAGAGAACTTTTACGGAATAAAGACTACTGATACAGGTGCAACAACTAACGTTTTCACAATAGCAGCAGGTGTTTCTTCTGATATCATATACAGCGTTACAACAACTAAACAAGGTGGTGTTGTGAATGTAACAGGTAGTTTTAGAAATATTTCAGG
>Ga0316189_10002131_pt1 | contig 19493 bp, 16 predicted proteins | sample LowCovwburrow_MG_FD_204930 | JGI IMG/M metagenome (GOLD analysis project Ga0316189, IMG submission 204930) | Coastal sediment microbial communities from Maine, United States - Lowes Cove worm burrow | ecosystem: Environmental > Aquatic > Marine > Coastal > Sediment | place: USA: Maine... | reverse complement strand
TCGAGACAGCTGCCGGCCCGCTTCGTCTCTTCCGGGTCGTCCGGATCGGTCAGCAGGTTGACATGGATGTTGCCGTTTCCGGCGTGGCCAAAATTGACAATGGTGATATTGCTGTCCCGTGACAACTTTTCCAACCCCTCGATCAGGTCCGGAATCCGGGAGACCGGGACGACGATGTCTTCGTTGATTTTCTTTGGCGCCACGTTGCGCAGTGCCGGCGAGAGTGCCTTGCGGGTGCGCCACAATTGTTCGACTTCCGCCTTGTCGCTGGCGGCGTGAACCTCGATCACCCCTTCCACCTCGGTGGCTGCAGTGACTGTCGCCACGGATTCAGCCAGGCAGTGCCGGGGCCCGTCAACCTCGATCATCAACAGGGCGCCGACCTCGCTGGACAGTTCCAGATCGGAAAAGTCCCGCACCATGTCGATGGCCGCGCCGTCCATGAACTCCAGGGCGCAGGGTATCACCGGCTGGGCCATAATGGCGGATACTGCATGAGCCGCGCTATGGACGTCCCTATAGCTGGCCCGCAAGGTGGTTTTGGCTTCCGCCAGGGGAGTCAGTTTGAGCACGGCCTCGGTGATGACCGCCAAGGTTCCCTCGGAGCCTATAAGCAGGCGGGTCAGATCATAGCCGACCACTCCCTTGCTGGTGATCACGCCGGTACGAATCTCTTCACCGGCTCCGGTCACGGCACGCAGCCCGAGGGTGTTTTCCCGTGGGGTTCCGTATTTGACTGCACGCGGCCCCGCCGCGTTGTACGCCAGATTGCCGCCCAGGGTGCAGACTGCGGCGCTGGTGGGATCAGGAGGCCAGAAAAAACCGTGCTCGGCCAGGGCCTGCTGCAGGACCCCGTTAGTGACGCCCGGCTCTGCGCGCGCGATGCGATTCCGCGGGTCGATATCCAGAATGCGGGCCATGCGCTCCAGTGACAGCACGATCCCGCCTCGATCAGGGACTGTGGCACCGGTGGTCCCGGTTCCCGTGCCCCTGGGGATCAGTGGTATCCGGTACCGGTTGCAGATCTGCAGGGTCTGTTGAACCTGTTCGTGGCTGGTGGCAAAAACCACTGCCTGGGGCAGTGCGTGGCGACGACTGTTGTCATATCCGTATGGCCAACAGTCTCCGGCATCGGTTAGCAGTCCGTCGTCACCCACCACCACCGACAGTTCCCGGAGGACACCAGCAGGTAGCTCCTGCGGTGGATTACCGAAGGTACTCAAACGCCTTTACCACTTGTTTAACGTCCCGCACATGGCGTACCTTCTCAACGACTTCATTGGCTTCGGTGGGTGTCACCATACCCATCAGGTAGACCACCTTTTTCTCGGTGACCACCTTCACCCGGCTTGGATCGAATCCATCGAGCTTGATCTCGAACAGGGCGAGCTTAACTTTGGAGGTGATGTAGGCGTCCTTGCTGGTCTCGGTCCAACCCGCCGCGGGTTCGATCTCCACTTCGCTGATGACCTGTTTTACCATCGGCGTGCGACGGGCGAGTTCAACGAATTGGTTGCGGTACTCAGCCGTCTCGGCTTGTCCGGTGAGTAGCACCACGTAATTGTAACTGGTGGCGCTGATGTCGGTGTGGCTGCGCAGTGGGTCATCCTGAAAACTGTTGCTCAGGATCTTCATTTCGATGACTTCGTCATCCATCATGGTGCCGGCGGAACGGCGATCGTGGGCCACCGAGGTGCCGGTGGCGGCGCCGCCAACGACGGCTGCCGCGCAGCCTTGCAGCAGTGCAACCAGCAGCGCGATGACCGGGAGCAAGGGCCTTATCTCTGTCATTTGAAGTCTCCGTTGTTCTGTAAGTTCCGCTTATCCGCGTCAGACTGATGCTGACGGGGACTAGCTGACTGGGCGGAACGCATCCCTTACCCAATCGATATTTTCCTGGTGCTGCCCTGAAATAGCCAGTACGTCAAAGCGGCAGGGGGCGTCAATCCACTGTTGCCTGCTACCCAGGAACAGCCTCGCTGCGGCGATGATGCGCTGTTGTTTGCTGCGGGTTACGCTTTCTTGCGCGGATCCAAAGCGATTGTCCCTGCGGAAGCGGACTTCCACGAAAACCAGGGTGTCTGCCTCCTGCATCACCAGATCGATCTCGCCTCGGCGGCAGTGGAAATTCCTCTCCAGGGTCTTCAGGCCGCGGCGTTCCAGATAACATTTAGCCTTTTCTTCCGCCGCGGCGCCGGATTGCCGCGGCAGGCGCAGCAGGCTCATTCTACACCCTGTCCGTCCGCAGCCGGGTTTTGCTGGGGTAACGATTCCTCCTGATACTCTTCATCCTGAGTGGCCGGAGCAGTGACTTCTACTGCCGGCGCTTCCTGGAATACCTCCTGCTCCGAATACATCCTGGGGGAGTATCCCAGCACCTGTGGAACCCCGTCGCGCATCTCCGCCCAGACCAGTTGACGCTGCACCTGGTTGATCCTGTCCAGATAGAGATGCCCGGTTTTTCCTTCCAGCATTTCTTTGGGGTTGCTTTGCAGTCGAGCGAGATTGGGCAGAAGCCGGAAGCTGTCTATGCCCATGGCGTAGAGTCGCTGATAGCGCTCACTGCTCTGTGGCAGCATTTCGGCAAGCTTATCGCGGGACAGCGGCGCATCCTCCTCGGTTACTATCAGCCAGGGGATGTCCGGGAATTTAATGCCTTCAAGATCCAGATCTTCCCGCGAGGACAATCGGCCCGAGAAGACGTGGGAGGTGGCATACACCGGTAAATCCGCGGCGTGATGAAACTGCAGCTGAGGTCGAATCTGACGTGCCTTCTGCGCCTTCGCCACGAGCAGTATGAAATCGGCATCCTGGCGTCGCCGTGGTTCAAACTCCAACCGTTTACCGAGCAGACCCTGAATCTCGGTCCGCCTGGCGTTACTCTCGTCGATATTCAGCAGCTTGGTTATGGGTTCTGCGAAATCGAACTCTTTGGGATCGTAGGTTTGATGTTCCGCCAGGATCCCGCCCAGTTGCTCCCAACGGTCGCTGAAGGCAGTGAAAATACGTTGCCCCCAGCTGTCATTGGGTGTCAACACCACGGCCCCTAAGTGCCCATCGATCCAGGCCCGCTCGGCAACCTGCCTGGCTTCATCTTCCGGAGACAGGCCGAACTGGTAGAGGTCGGCCGGCGGCGCGACATCCGGCTGAACCTGATTCAGGGCCAGCACCGGGATATCGAGTTCCCCTGCCCGAATCAGCTGAGTGACACCCTCTTTGCTCAGTGGCCCGACCATCATGTCTGCACCTGCTGCGATCGCTTCCTGATAGAGGGGCCAGATATCCGCCGGGTTGCTGCTGTCGTAAAAGGTCAGGTCGGGGCGCAGTTCCGGGCTTTGTTGATAGTAGGCTGCGAGAAAGCCGTCGCGCAGGGCCGCTGCGGCTGCGGCGTAACGGCCGTCTGCCGGTAGCAGTATCGCCAGCCGGTTGAGGCGCCGATACTGGGCCTTGAGATTCTCGAAATAACCCTCCAGCAGTTCCGGCATGGCGGGATGACTGGGAAAGCCTTCCCGCCACTGTGCAAGCAGTGGCTGGATTTCGGCCGGATCACCGCCGTAGGATTTGATGATGCGGGCCAGTTGCATCCAGCCGCCCTGGATGCCGGGAGGAATCGGTTGTAACAAGTCGAGAGCCGTGTCGCTCAGGGTTGCGTAAGTTTGAATGATCGCCAGCTGGTTTTCCAATCTGATCTGGGGGTCGCTCAGCAGCAGGTCGAGTTCGCTCAGTTCCCTGCCGCTCTCCAGCAGGTTGCTGGTGAGACGGAACGCCTCCGCTTTGGTCCGGTGATAGCGCTGGCGCAGGTCGGGGGCGGCATCGTCCGTCGGTGGGTCGGCCAGCAGGCTCAGCACCTGGTCCGGATGATTGCGGATCAAGGCCACTTCCGCTTCCAGGATCCGTTTCTGGAATGCCAGTTCCGACAGGCCGGAGATATCGATTCCGGACAGAAGGTTGGCGGCCTGCTCTGTCTCCCGGGCCTGCAGATAGTCTGTCACCGCCTGCAGCTGCAGCCGTTCCCGCTCGGGGGTCGGCTGTTCCGCGGCCAGGCTTGCAAGCAGTTCCGCCGCGGATAGATAGTCACCGCTGGCCTCCAGCATCTCTGCCTGTGCCACCTGGGGGTCGACCGTTGCCGGCTCGGTTTTCAGTCCGGTGGAAGGGGCGCAGGCCGCCAGCAGCAGTAGCAGCAGCAGGCTGAAAAGTAATTTATATTTATTCGGTTGCATAGCGACTTTGGGGCAGGCACGATGAGCAGGAACCCGGCGGGATGCGTCGTCTGCCGTGGCATTCCGACAAACAACGGTCCGGAGGGTGAGTATCTTGTCTGGGGTGGATTGTGTCAATTGAAACGGGCATCCTTTATGTTGTTGCTACACCGCTGGGAAACCGTAAGGATATCTCATTTCGGGCTGTGGAGGTGCTGGCAGCGGTTGATTTGATCGCGGCGGAGGACACGCGCCACAGCCGTCCCCTGATTCGCCACCTGGGGATAGAGACCCCTATGCTGGCAATGCACGAACACAACGAACGCCAACTGGTCGATAAGCTGACTTCCCGCTTGCGGGCCGGTGAATCCCTGGCGCTGATTTCCGATGCCGGTACGCCGCTGATCAGTGATCCGGGTTTTCCGCTGGTAAGGGAGTGCCATCGGCAGGGGATTCAGGTGTGTCCAATCCCCGGCCCCAACGCTGCCATCTGCGCACTCTCCGCCGCCGGGTTGCCTACTGACCGATTCCGGTTCGAAGGCTTCCCGGCTCGAACCCCATCAGCGCGCAGGGAGCAGCTGGAAGGGTTGTGCGGGGAGACTGCCACCCTGGTGTTCTACGAATCCAGCCATCGGATCACGGCTTGCCTGGCCGATATGGCCCAAGTGTTCGAGCCGAAGCGCCCTGCGGTGCTGGCCAGGGAACTGACCAAACTCCACGAGACTATCATTTCCGCCACCCTCGGGGCGCTATGTGACAAACTGGCGCTGGAGCCGCTGCAGCGCAAAGGGGAATTCGTAATTTTAGTGGCCGGCAGGGAAAAACAGCCTCAGCTGGCTGCTGAGACCGAGCGGATCCTGCGACTGCTGGCTGCTGAACTGCCGCTCAAACAGGCAGCCTTGCTGGCTTCCCGCATTACGGGTGAGAAAAAGAACCGTCTTTACCAGCTGGCGCTGGCCTGGCAGCGGGGATAATCTCAAAGAGTATCCCCGCTGCAGGGGTTAGCCCTGAACCTCTATTTTCCTCGGCTTTTGCGCCTCCATCTTGGGAATGACCACCGCAATGACACCGTCTTTACCAGTGGCGGTGATTTTTTCTGCATCCGCGTCATCCGGCAGGGTGAAGCGGCGATGGAACATGCCAAAGCTCCGCTCGATACGCTTGTAGCTCTCCTTGTTTTCGATAGACTCCTGTTTTCTCTCGCCCTTGATGGAGAGGACGCCTTTGTCTGCCGCGATCTCTATATCCTGGGGTTTAACCCCCGAAACATCGGCATGCAGAAGGTATTTGTCATCCTCTTCCCTTATATCCACCGCGGGCATCCAATTGGCGCCCTCGACCAGGGTTTTGTCGGCGCCCGCGGATTGGTGCCGCGCACGATCCAGTTCGGTCTGCCACTGTTGCATCAGTCGCCAGGGGTTGGTTGCTACGAGTGTCATTTGTGATCTCCTGAGTTGCTCATTCTGTTGCCTAGAATGATGGGGATCGTTGCGGGATATTCAAGGCGCCATGAAACGGTCGGAGATCTGGCAATCATCAGCCAGGGTAGAGTGCTTGCTGCCGGTGTCAGGGATAACGGTTATCGATACTCTACAATATCCTCAAAGCTTGAACGCAACCTGGGGGTCTGCTCTCCGGCGCGATAGCCGAGCGCAAAAACCACCGCCACCTGGAATTGAGAGGTATCCACTTCCAGCACTGCTTCGACCGCTGATTTCTCAAAGCCTTCGATCGGGCAGGAATCGATGCCGGCCGCGGCCGCCGCAGTCATCATGTTGGCCAGGGCGATATAGCACTGTTTGGAGCCCCATGCGTAATAGCTCATCAAGGGTTCGACTTCGGTCTCCATGTGTTCCTTGTAACGCGCGATATAGCCTTGCTCCATCTCCGGGGTCAGGTTGCGACGGGCAAACATGTGTTTTATATAGCGGGTGTCCGGCCTGACCAGATCCGGTTTAGTCAGGATAATCACAACATGGCTGCTGTCGACAATCTGGGGTTGGTCCCAGCAGGCAGGACGGAGCCGCTGCTTCAGGTTCGGATCGCCGATTACCAGAAACTTCCAGGGTTCCATGCCAAAGGAGGAGGGAGACAGATGCCCGCACTCCAGGATGGTCTGCAGCTCTTCTTCGGGAATCTTACGCTGGGGGTCGAATTTTTTACACGCGTGGCGAAATTTCAAGGCCTGTAAAACTGGATTCATCTTTTCCCCCAAAACAGCAACGTCCAAATCGTAATTAGAAAAACAAGGCTATACCGAATGCAGAAACAAATGAAAGGGTCGATTTGTGGTGAGGCAGGCGGGATGCCCGGATTGCTGCCAGATTTCACCAGGATGCCATTCAGCGGCGAGTCTGCTTGATTCAGGGTTGTATCTGCCCGGCCGGGCGCTCGCCCGTTTCCAAGGCCCTGATCGCGGCGCAGATCTGTTCGGCGGAAGGGGTGATCAGCGTTTTGGCGCCGATATGGGGTGTCAAGTAGAGACGCGGGTGGCGCCACAGTGGATTATCCACCGGCAGCGGTTCCTGCGAGAACACATCCAGTACCGCCGCACGCAGTTTTCCTTGGTCCAATGCATGCAGCAGGGCTCTGTCGTCCAGCACGCCGCCCCTGCCCAGGTTCAGCAGCACGGCTTGCGGAGGGAGTCGATCGAATAGCCTTCGGTTCAGAAAGCCACGGGTGTCTGCGTTCAGCGGCAGCAGTGAGATCAGAAACTCGGTTTGTTCCAGAAAGCGATCGAGTCGCTCTGCTCCCCAGTAGCAAGAGACCCCCCTCAGCGGTCGCGGCGACCTTCCCCAGCCAAGTACCGGATAGCCCCTCGCCAAAAGGGTTTCGGCTACCCGGCCACCCAGGACCCCCAGGCCGAGAATGCCACAGTGGAAGCTGCCGCTTTCCCGATAGGGCCTTGGTGCCCATATGCCTTTGTACTGGTCTTTCAGATAGCGATCAAAATCCCGTTGGAAATGAAGTGCCCAGTGCAGGACATAGTCTGCCATCTGGTCCCCCATGCCGGCATCCAGCAGACGGACGATCGGCGTCTGGTCTGGTCTGGGCGCAGAAAGGATATGGTCCACACCGGCACCAAGGGAAAAAATCGCTTGAAGTTCCGGTATCTGCTCGAGGGAATCACCTGGGTTTCCCCATACCAGCGCATAGCGCACGGATGAGATATCTGGTACCTCAGGCCAAACCGAAAAGGCCAGATCCGGACGCAGGGACGCGAGTGCCTGCTGCCAAGCCCCCGCCTCATCTTTATTCCCGACAAACAGAAAAGCCACGTGTGCCCTTTGAGAGTTAAGCAGGTTGCGACTCAGTCGAAACGCAGTAACCTGTCGGCCGGAGACAGCTTGGATACCCGCCTCAGGCTGTGTCTCGGAGCCGGGATCGGATGCGCGCGATTCATGTTGGATACTACGCCTGGATGCGATCTATCGTTGACAGGGATAGGCGGCCTTCAGGGCGTCGATCACAACGGCGACTGCCGGCTGATCGAGATCCGCTCTACCGGCGGCGTATTTGACAAAGCGTTGCGAGAGCCGGGCGGCGGGTTCTTCATCCGGGAGGCAGATAGCGGGTGTTTCGTCAAGAGACGTCTGTTCGCGTAACAGCCTCAGGCTCTCCTCCACCCCGCTGATGAAGCCACCACAAAATTGTTTTCGGCTACGTCCGCTGACCGTCAGAGAACTGGCGGCGCACAGGTTCAGCAGCTGGTGCGCGGTCAGCTTTTTCGGAAAAAACTGCTCTTTTGGGTCGGCTGCGTTTTGGGCCGCAGCCATGACTGAAAAAAACAACCCGATGATCGGTATCAGGATCTTCATGACAATTCCCCGCTGACCATACAGATGCACCTTACCGGGAAGTCGCCGCCAATGAAAGTGCGGAAACCGCCCATCAATCCGGCTCAGAGGTGTAATCCGAAGCTACTGGCCTGAACTGGCGCAGTATCGAAAATACCGTCACGATTTTATAGAATGCACCACCCAGGAGACAGCTGATTTAACGGGTTGACCAAACAACCAAGAGATTGAAAAGGCCTTCTATCATCCCGCTTGCAAGGCGTTACCGGAATAGGCTCGAATGCTAAAACCGGGCCTGGGATTCGCCGCTTCGCTCAATCCAGCCGTGTATCATCTTCTTGGTCGTAAAATCAGCGCTGCAGTTTCCGGATCTGTCGATCACGATGACGCCACCTCGCCCTTTAACCTTACGGCGCAGATAGTCGATCCCGTAGGCCACTGCCTCCTTGGCGTCACCACCCTTGATAGCGATGTAATCTGAAATTGTCTTGGCCAGCACGGTACGCATGAAATCTTCGCCATAGCCGGTTGCAGAGACGGCACAGGTTTCGTTGTCGGCAAATATCCCCGCGCCGATGATGGGGGAGTCGCCCACACGGCCCATGCGTTTGTTGACAATGCCGCCGGTCGAGGTGGCGGCGGCGAGGTTGCCCTGCAAATCTCGCACCACGGCCCCGATAGTGCCGTACTTTTGATCCTCGCTGTCCTCCTCGTTGCTGTCGTGGTCGAGCATGATACGGTGTTTCAGACGTGCCAGTTCGAGTTGGGCTATCCGGTCGGGGGTGAAAAAGTAGTGGTCCGGCGTGGTTTTCATGCCGCACTGATAGGCGAACTGCATGGCCCCATCGCTGATCAGCATGACGTGTTCACTCTCGGCCATGACCAGACGGGCGAGTTGGATCGGGTTGGCGATGTTACTGACGGCCGCAACGGCGCCGGCCGAGAGGTTTTCTCCATCCATGATGGCCGCATCCATCTCTACCTTGCCGTTTTCGTTCAGAACAGACCCGCAGCCAGCGTTGAAAACCGGGTCGTCTTCCAGCAGAGAGGCGCAGACCTCTGCTGCTTCGAGCGCACTGCCGCCAATACGCAGTATATCCCTGCCGTGTTCCAGAACGCCGCGGATGCTCTCCAGATAACGAAGTGCAGTCTTGTTGTCTTTTACGTTGTCGAGGGCGCCTGCACCGCCATGCACCATCAGTGAATAGGTCTTGTTCATCCGGTCTACATGAGTGTTTATTGCTTTGCTTGAACAATCACGTTACCAGAGTCGTTTTTTAAGCTCCATCTCCAGTTTCTCTCGAACGGGTGTCGAACCGGCGAGCATGACCATGATTTTGCCCACCAGGACCGGGCCCCAGTTGACAATAATCACCCCCTCGCCGGTCTCATCGTCATACTCCAGGCCACTCAGATCGATGTTGTCCAGCGATCGATGCCGGGTGTCGTAGTTGCAGGCCTGCCAGTTCTGGATGTCGAGTTTCTGGGCGATGGCGGTAGGGTAGGAGGCGCCGTTGTATCGGGGATTGCACTCGATGGCGAGAAATCGGGTCTCGTCCTCTTCCTCGATGACCGCAACATCGAAGGCGAATACGCCCTGCATGCCGCGGTCCACCAGCCATTCCGCCATGGGGTCGACAATTTCCCAGGGCGCGGTCCGGGGCGGAAACAGATTGCCTTGATGCGCCGGACCGTCGAGGATCTGCTCGCTGGTGAGTAGACGTCTGCACTCGCCGTTTACGACTTCATACTGCATATTGAGGAAGCAGTCAGTGCGAACTTCCTGCTGGATCTGAATTGGGGTAGAGGGCTTGAAGGTTCGCGCCGCCTGGATCAGTTCAGTGGGTGTCTCGCAGCGATAGATGCCGACGCCCGAAACTGAGATTGCCGCCTTGATGTAGCAGGGGAAGATGAATCTGTCCTTGTTCTGCGGCGTGATTCGGTCGGCCCGGTCCAGACAAACGGTTTTTGGAACAGGTACACCCAGTTGTTCGGCCAGTTCCATGAAATTGTTTTTCGAATTGATGAAACTGACCACCTCGTACCACTCACGGTTCTGATGTGATCGGTGTTCACGCTCGCCGAAAAAGAATACCGATGGAGCAAAATCGGGGTATTGCTGGAATTTCTCTGGATCACAATTCCAGACGACATCGGATGTGTGTTCGAGCCGGATTCGGGCATAGTGCGCATTGATGCAGGTCCACTGGGATTTCAGTGGGGGTGACAATTGGATCAGATCACCTGGCCGGGTGATACCCAGGGCACGGCCTGAGTAGAGAAAATTGCCATTCACCCCCGGTGCTGTGCAGCGCATGATGTCGTGATTCACGATTCTCTGAATCCGCGGGGTTTCTGATAGTTGAGACTGTAACCCGCTGGATAGGCTCAAATGGGAGGCGCCTGCTCTCACAACCATGTTTGTTCCCCTCGTACATTTCGACCATGTTTAAGGGAAAAGACGTCTGCAAAAAAGACGCCAATATTGTTTATGTCACTGTATAGGAGTCGTTCCAGATAGACTGCATGATTCTGTATTTTTGAAAAACTGACGTAAAAACAGAATGATATTAAGATGTATCTTGGCGCTAAACAGAAGCATCAGGGTCGCGGCATCGCTGGAAATCTCGCTTAGCACGAGATGATTGCGAACCCGTTTGGTGCGTTTTCTCTTTGGTTTCTCTATCAATGCATTTTATTTGTGCAAGCCCCTGTGGCTGAGACTATGCTGTTGCTAGAGCCATGAAAAAATTGCTTTTCAAGCTGAAGTATTTCGCCCTGCTGGTGTTTCTAGCCAGCGTCGGCCTGCTGGCGGATGAGACCGGTGGTTCAAGGGTCGCAGCAGTGCTGGAGATAGAGGGTGCAATAGGGCCCGCCACCAGCGACTACGTTGAACGGGCGCTGAACCAGGCGATTGAGCAGCGGGTCGAACTGGTGATTATTCGCATGGATACGCCGGGGGGCCTTGATACCTCCATGCGCAGCATGATCAAGAAGATCATGGCATCGTCTGTTCCGGTGGTCGGTTTCGTCGCCCCCAGCGGCGCCCGGGCTGCCAGCGCCGGTACCTATATCCTCTACGCCAGCCATGTCGCCGCCATGGCGCCCGGGACCAATCTGGGTGCAGCCACCCCGGTACAGCTTGGGGGGTTGCCGGATGCGGGCGATGATAGTGGCAGGACACAAGACAAGGATGACGAGCCCGCGCCGGACAAGCCACCTAAGGGCGATGCCAAGACCCGGAAACTGATTAACGACGCGGCCGCTTATCTGCGCGGGCTGGCCCAGTTACGGGGGCGAAATGTGGAGTGGGCGGAGGAGGCGGTGCGCCTGGGCGCCAGCCTGTCGGCGCAAGAGGCGCAGACCAAAGGGGTGGTGGAGTTTATTGCGACCGATATCCAGGATCTGCTTCGGCAGGTGCATGGCCACCGGGTGAAGATCGGGGGGTTGGAAAAAACCCTGGACACCCAAGGCGTGACTACCCTGGAGTTCGCGCCGGACTGGCGCAGCCGGTTACTGGCGTTGATTTCCAATCCGAATCTGGCCTACATTCTGATGCTGGTGGGCATCTATGGATTGATCTACGAATTCTCGAACCCCGGGGCCATACTGCCGGGTACCGTCGGTGCTATCGCCCTGCTGTTGGCGCTCTACGCCTTTCAGCTGTTGCCCATCAACTATGCCGGTTTTGCCCTGATTCTGTTTGGTCTTTCACTCATGGTGGCGGAGGCCTTTGTTCCCAGTTTCGGGGCATTGGGGATAGGAGGGGTCGCCGCCTTCGTGATCGGGTCGATTGTCCTGGTCGATACCGAGGCGCCGGGTTACGGTATTTCGCTGCCTCTGATTCTCTCCTTCGCTATTGTCAGCGCCGGAATATTGCTCCTGATTGTGGGTATGGTGCTTCGATCCAGAAAGCGCCCGGTGGTCAGCGGGCGGGAGGAGTTGGCCGGGGCCAGAGGACAGGTTTTGGGCAACTTCGGCGGTGAGGGGAGAGTGTGGGTCCACGGGGAGATCTGGAAGGCGCGGACGGAGCAACCTGTAACCGAGGGGCAACGGGTACGGATCACCGGCCGGGAGGGGCTCACCCTAAAGATTGCCCCTGATGAAACAGACGAGGAGTAACCATGACTGCCTACACCGTATTTATCGTCATTGGCCTGATTATTCTCTTCCTGCTCGCGATGCTCAAAGTCCTGCGGGAATATCAGCGGGGGGTGATATTTCTTCTCGGGCGGTTCTATCGGGTGAAAGGACCGGGTCTTATTATCGTCGTCCCGATTATCCAGCAGATGGTGCGGGTCGACCTGCGCACCATCGTAATGGATGTTCCCTCACAGGACGTCATCTCCCGGGACAATGTGTCGGTCAAGGTCAATGCGGTGGTCTATTTCCGGGTGATTGATCCGGAAAGAGCGATCATCCAGGTTGAGGATTTTTACATGGCCATCAGCCAACTGGCCCAGACTACCTTGCGCTCGGTACTGGGCCAGCACGAACTGGACGAGATGCTGGCGGAGCGGGAGCGGCTCAACGCGGATATTCAAGGCATCCTGGATCAGCAGACCGACGCCTGGGGTATCAAGGTGGCCAATGTGGAGATCAAGCACGTGGATCTGGACGAGAGCATGATCCGGGCCATCGCCCAGCAGGCCGAGGCCGAGCGCGCGCGGCGCGCCAAGGTGATCCACGCCGAGGGGGAAATGCAGGCGTCAGAGAAGCTGATGGAGGCGGCCCGCATCCTACAGCAGCAGCCCCAATCCCTGCAGTTGCGTTATCTGCAGACACTGACCGAAATCGCCCAGGGTAAAAGCTCGACCATCGTCTTTCCAGTGCCAATGGATCTGATCGAATCGCTGCTTAGGAAGAAGGAGTGAGGTCCATTCCGGTCCCATGCCGAGTAAGCATGACACGACCGGGCCTCGCCTGAGGTCTGTATTCGGGGGTGGTGAGCGGGATATACGCTTTGATCCAACCTGATCATCTGGCGCCCGGTAAACTCTATCCGGCACTCCTGGCATGCACCCGACACGCCGTTTCCGTCGGGGCGCTGCGGCGGATAGAGACCGAACAGCGGTTTATCGCGGATGCCGGTGTGAATTTCCTGGTGCGTGCGGTCTCCAACCTGCAGCGAAAGCGAGACGACAAGCAGCAGATCCGCAAGCAGGAACGGGCGTCCGGACACACCTTCAATCCATTCCTGCCCCCGGAACAGGACCTCACCGTCGGGGGAATTAGCGATACTCATATCGCGGTGTTGAATAAATTCAATGTCCTGGATCATCATCTGCTCATCGTTACCCGCGAGTTCGAGCCTCAGGAGAGGTTGTTGACGCGGGCGGATTTGGAGGCCTGGTGGCTGGCCCTGAAGGAGATCGATGGTCTTGGATTTTACAACGGGGGTCCCCAGGCCGGTGCCAGCCAGCGGCACAAGCATCTGCAGCTGGTAACCCTGCCCCTGGCCCCGGGACTCTCCCAAGTGCCCATGGCATCTCTGTTTCCGAATCGGATTGAACCGTCAACCCTGGTCAGTATTCCTCGTCTACCTTTTCGGCATGCCTTCTGTCGACTGCCCGAAGGGCTGTGGCAAGATCCACCGCGCGCGGCGGACCGCGCCTTTCAGTTGTACCTGGGCATGCTCGAACACTGTGGACTAAGAACCAGGGCGCAGGATGGATTCCCTCTGCAGGTTGCTCCTTACAATCTGCTTATCCAGCGCCATTGGATGCTGTTGGTACCGCGCTTGAAAGAGCATTGGGAACAGATATCAGTTAACGCCCTGGGCTACGCAGGGTCCTTATTTGTGCGCGACAGTGTTGAATTGAAGCGAGTGACGGAACAAGGTCCGATGCAGGTTTTGATGAAGGTCTCCCTGTAAAAAACGAGTAAAGGCTTGTTTGATTGACATATGTCAATCCCTACCCTGGAACATGGAAATTAGATGTGACTTAATGACCAGCGAAAGTAGTCTCAGGCTGGAAGTTCTTTCACCTACATCAGTCCCGAGGGGAGGATACGATGAATAAGACGAAACGGCGTGGGTTGTCATACCTGCTCGCGCTCCTGGCCCCGGTCGCACTCAGCGTCAACGCAGCGGTGCCCGAGAAGGTGTCGCCGGAAATGGCAGCGGAAAAGGGTTGTGTCAGCTGCCACGAAGGGATCGAAGATATCCGCGAAGAAACCAGCGCCATGCTGGCCCAGATCAAAGGCATGGGCGGTGCCCAGGGTGACCCCCAGGGTTGCGTCGTCTGTCATGGCGGTAACCCGGAGGGCTTGACCGCGGAAGAGGCCCACCAGGGTCGTCCTCCGAAGGCCCTGGCAACGGGTCCCAAGACCTTCTATCCCGATCCCGGATCCGTCTGGATCGCCGACAACAGTTGCGGGCAGTCGGGCTGCCATCAGGGCTATCCCTACCGGCTGGAGCGTGCACTGATGAACACCGAGGCCGGTAAGATTCAGGGCAACCTTCACACCTGGGGTATTGCCGAGGTGCAGAATCACAAGGTCCCCTGGGGCAACTACGATGTGTCCGACCCCGATGGCTTGGTACCTACCGTCGGGACCGAGGCCTACAAAGAGTACATGGCTGAGATGATGAAGGCCCATGCCGATCAGTTCCCCACGGAACTGCAGCAGGTCCCTCAGCCGTCAGTGGAAGAGATCGAGGCGGACCCCAAACTGGCCGGCTTCACCTATCAGCGGCAGCAGTGTCAACGTTGCCACGTGGCGATCAAGGGGCGTGAAAAGCGCGGTGACTACCGCGGCATGGGCTGCTCCTCCTGCCATATCCCCTATGGCAATGAAGGTTACTACGAAGGCGGCGATCCCACTGTCGACAAGACGGAGCAAGGGCACATGCTGGTGCATCGCATTCAGGGTACCCGTGAAGCCAAGGTTGTGACCCCCTCCATCGAATACACCGGTATTCCGGTGGAGACCTGCAACTCCTGCCATAATCGTGGCAAACGCATCGGTGTGACCTACCAGGGCTTGATGGAATTCCCCTACGGCACGCCATTCGATGGGGACGGCAACAAACAACCCAAGCTGCATACCAAGAGCTACCTGTTCATTTCCGATGATCTGCACCATCAGTACACCCAGAGCAGGGAAGGCAACCCGAAGGGAGGTATGCTGTGTCAGGACTGCCATACCTCTATCGATATGCACGGTGACGGCAACATCTTCGGCACCACCCTGGCCCAGGTAGAAATAGAGTGCCAGGACTGTCACGGCACACCGGACATGTATCCCTGGGAGCTGCCACTCGGTTATTCGGAAGAGTTCGGAGAGGCGCTGGGAACCGGCCAACGCGGTTTGGGTGACTCCTTGCTGCTGGAAACAGCCGCCTTCGCTACTGTGTATGAAAAGCGGGACGGCTATCTCCTGAGCGCCCGCGGTAATCCGCTGGGCAATGTAGTCAGGAACGGCAGAGAGGTGTATCTGCACTCCGCAACCGGGGATAACTTCAAGGTTCCACTGCTCAAGCAACTGGCGGTGGACAACACCTGGAAGAGCCCGGATGCGATGGTCGCCATGGCCAAGGTGGAGAAGCACAACGAAAGTCTGGAGTGCTACGCCTGCCACGCCTCCTGGGTGCCTCAGTGCTACGGCTGTCACGTCAAGGTCGACTATGGAAAAGACAAGGATGGTATGCCGTTACAGGATACCGACTGGATTGCCGGCGGCAGCGAGCGCTTCGAAAACGGACAGACTGCCGAGTCACCGTTGGGAACCCACGGCATCAAGAGCCCGGGCAAGGTGTTTGAGAGCCGTTCCTACCTGCGGTGGGAAGAGCCGGTACTCGGTATCAATGGTGAGGGACGGGTGACTCCGCTGATGCCTGGCTGCCAGATTGTCTACACGGTCATCGGGCGCGATGGCGAAACCGTGGCATTGAACCAGATAGCCACTTCGGAAGACGAGCAGGCAGAGCTGGGTCAGAGCCGCACACCGCTGGCCATTGACATGGCTCCGGTGCAGCCCCATTCGGCGCAGCGTAAGGCTCGCACCTGCGAATCCTGCCACAATAATCCGAAGGCGATGGGCTACGGCGTGTCCGGCGGCGTATTCCAGACCCGCTATGTGGAGGACATCGTGGAAGATCTGATCGATCAGAAGACCGGTAAAGTGATTCCGCAGAACTTCAAGATCCAGATCCCGAAGATTTCCGCCCTGGACTTCGATTGGTCCACGATTATCAAGGATGGTCAGCAGGTGCAGACGGTAGGGACTCACTGGCCGCTGTCCCGCGCTCTGACCAAAGAGATGCGCATGGGTATGGAGCGGACCGGCCTGTGCATGGGGTGCCATCGTGAGATGTCCAACGACGCACTCTGGTCCAAGGTGGCCCAGCCTGGTCAGCTTACCGACGAGGCGCACATAGAGCTGATGAACAAGATGTTCAAGGCCTATGCGGAGAAGCAAGAATAGTTGCTTTCAACCTGATTGCCCGGGGTTCTCACCCCGGGCGCTAACAAAGGGGCTCATCACGCAACAGGTGATGAGCCTTTTCTGTTGGAAAACCGGTATATTTGAAGAATGCATGCGCTCTTAGCAACAATAAGGGAGAGGGTTACACTATGATCCGGCGGCAATCGAGCACTCGTAAATCGGTCGACTACTGTCGGCATTCTCCCGCCCTGTTTATCGGTCTGACGTTTGCTGCCATTTGCCTTATTGTTGGGGCGCCGGCAGTGTCGATTGCCGCAGACCAGGCGCCGATTGATCGGACCGCGGCTACACCGATGCCGGTGAATCCCGGGCGCCCACACGCCTCTTCCAGTGATCCCCATCGGCAGTTATCCCCGCAAAAACTGCTTCAGGTGGCCCTTCAGCACAAAAACGAGGGGCGCCCGGCGGAGGCGTTTAGAACTCTGACCATGGCGATCAACCGTTATCCTGATGAGGGGGGGCTTTATGCCGTGCGGGGCAGCCTGTACCTTGAAACCGGGCAATATGCGACGGCGCTGCAGGATCTCGAACGGGCCGTTGCCCTCAATCCGGACGATGCGGCCGCCCTTACCAATCGGGCTCAGACTTATCGACAGTTCGGGCGCGAAAAAGAGGCGATGCAGGATCTGGAGCGGGCGGTGGAGATAAGCCCGAACCTGATTCCTGCCCTTTTCAACCGTGGTGCATTGCGCTATTCACAAGCTGACCTGGAGGGGGCGAAGGAAGATTTTGATCGCTGCATAGCCGCTGATCCGCATATGCCTGCGCCCTATTTCAACCGGGCCGCTGTCTTTGAGGCAATGGATCAGCGTGCGGCGGCAATTGCCGATATCGAGCGTTTTATAAGCATTGCCGACAACGACGCCTGGAAACACCAGGCCGAGGAATTACTGAAGGTTTGGCGACAGGGAGCGCAGGTGGATAGAGAGGGCGCTAAGCCGGATTCGAACTGAGCCAATCCCTGTTCGATGGTGTTCCGGTCGATATTTGGAGGCGGCGTATTTTGTGGCCAATAAAACTGTGAGTTGATAATGAAGAAGTCTGTGCGTCTGTTCTTTCTGCTCTGGATTCCGTTTCTCTCCGCCGTATCGGCCGATGAAAAAGGCCTGGCTGAGGGCGTCTCTTTCGAAGAATTAGTCAGAGAGTCAGGGATGATCTTTAGTTCGCCAGAGGGTTTTCGTAACATAGACGCTGTCGCGAACCCGTTGTTTCCCTATGAGCATGCGATACGTAACCAGGCCGACACCCTGGAGATTCGTTATGCGATTCGACCATTGAGCAGGCTGGAGATCGACTATGACGACCCCCACGGTTCTGCCCCTGATCCGAATCATGTTTTTCCGCTCATGTTTCAATCGTTGGTAACGCGATTATCCAATGGCAGGCACAGTCCCACACGGGTATATCCGCCAGAGCAGGCCGAGGAAAAGTTCCGTGCCCATTGGGCAGCCGCGTCGGTGTTCGATATCCATCGGGAGTTCACTGATCAGTTTCGCCAGGCACTGCTGATCGCGATGCACAAGAATCACACGGCAGATGCCTATGTGGTCTTTCTGTTTGATGACTATGCCCTGGTCAAGGAAGAGATTAACAGAGTGCTCGGGGCGCTGGCCTTTCTACCCTAGGGCCTGCTAACACTATGCGGATGCCCAGCTGGCTGCAGCCGATATTCCGGGGCTGCCGCTTTTTATTGTGTTTGTCGCACTGTTCGGGCATTTCAGGGAATCAAATTCGTAATCCAGTATCTAGCGCCCTAAAGGCCTCATGCAAGGTGAGCCAATTCACACTCTGTACCGTGAATATAGGGTAAATACCTACTATCTCCGCCCCCTAAACCCGTCTAACTTCCGCCGTAAGATGGTGATCGCCATCGATTGGGCTGGGCCCGCAAAAAATCACCAATACATTTTAAGTGACAAGGGATAGTCCACTCGGAGGCATCAATATGAAGACTCGATCAGTGATCGGGGTGGGTTTACTCGCCCTATCAACACTGTTATTACCTTTCCAATCGTTCGCGGCAGGACTGACACCCGTATCCAACCAGGCCTGGAACCAGGCTGCCGTAAGAAAAGTCCTGCATACTTTTGCTTACGGTGGGTTTGCGACGGATTATCAAATCGCCAAATGGGCAGACATGATCCCCGAGGCGGCTATTCGCCAGATCCTCAGTTTTGACAATATCAATTATGGGCTTTCGCCGCCTCATGGCATAACGGCCTGGTTCGGCCCCTACTTGAGCAGACTACAGGAGCTTTGGTCGGCAAGCCAACTCTCTAACCGCACCTGTCCCAGCGATATGGGAGACTTCTCGCCCACCCGCGTGCGCAAGGATGGGGAAGTGGTGTTTTCCAACGCAGGGATGCAGAACACTTGGATCACGGCCATCAACACACGGGGGCTCAATACCTTTGCGCACAATGTCGGCTTCTGGCTGGTCAATTATCACATGGCAGTCAATCTCGACGACACCGAGGCACCGCTGGTGATGGATCTCTATGATACTTCGCTGGAACTGCTCGGCGCGGGGGAGCCGTTCAACCGGGTGCTGGCGATGGGGGCCTCGTCCGCCGCGGTTGCCCGCGAGTACGGTCACCGCAACAACCGCTATGTGAACCGAACCGGACGGTTCATCGGCAATGATGATTTTGCCCGGGAGTTTCATCAGCTGTTCTTCCGTATCAATGGCGATGTCGAGGATCCCGACTACCACGAAAACACCACCATTGAGCACACCTCCTGGGTCCTTACCGGTATGCAGCTGGACAGAGACCCCGACGTCTGGGGTACAACCCTGTCAAGGGACTGGTGGGTGGCGCCTATCGATTTCACCGATCATGTGGATGCCAGCGGGCGGACGATTCGTAATGCCCTGCGTCACTACAGTGGCGATCTCGAAGTGCTCCACGAGCCGGTCGGTGGTCTTACGGCCGAAGACAAGCTCTACAGCCTGGCAGATGTGGCCATTAACCACCCGGAGAGCCTGGATAATCTGCCGATTTCCATTATTGAGTTTTTCGCCGATGACAATATGACGGAAGCGAAA
>Ga0316189_10002130_pt1 | contig 19494 bp, 18 predicted proteins | sample LowCovwburrow_MG_FD_204930 | JGI IMG/M metagenome (GOLD analysis project Ga0316189, IMG submission 204930) | Coastal sediment microbial communities from Maine, United States - Lowes Cove worm burrow | ecosystem: Environmental > Aquatic > Marine > Coastal > Sediment | place: USA: Maine... | reverse complement strand
ACCACCCCGAAGCCTCGCCGGGTCCCCACGATGCGCGCTACCTCTTTGACCGTTTCAAGGATTTGATGGACAAACAGTAAGCGAACCACATGCGGAATAAGAAGCCATCGCACCATGCCCAAGCGCACGGACATTAAAAAAATCCTGATCATCGGTGCCGGCCCCATCATCATCAGTCAGGCCTGCGAGTTCGACTATTCCGGTACCCAGGCCTGCAAGGCCCTTAAAGAAGAGGGATTCGAGGTCGTCCTGGTGAACAGCAATCCGGCGACCATCATGACCGATCCCGATACAGCCGACCGGACCTACATCGAACCGATTACCCCCGAAATAGTGGCCATGATCATCGAGAAGGAGCGCCCGGACGCCCTCCTGCCGACTCTGGGAGGCCAGACCGGACTCAACACCGCCGTCGAAGTGGCGCGAATGGGCGCATTGGAGCGGCACGGTGTCGAAATGATCGGCGCGACTCTCGCCTCCATAAAAAAAGCCGAAGACCGCGACATGTTCCGTACGGCCATGAGCCGCATCGGACTCAAGATCCCGCGCAGCGGCATCGTGACGCGCATGGACGAAGTCCAGCCGATCAGCGATGAGATCGGTTTTCCCATCATCGTGCGCCCGAGCTACACCCTTGGCGGTACCGGCGGCGGGGTGGCCTACAATCCCGAGGAACTCGAAACCCTGACGCGATCCGGGCTGGAAGCCAGCTTGATTCATCAGGTTATGCTCGAACAATCCGTACTCGGCTGGAAGGAGTTCGAGTTGGAGGTGATGCGGGATAAAAACGACAACGTGGTCATCGTCTGTTCGATTGAAAATATGGACCCCATGGGAATTCACACCGGCGACAGCATCACCGTTGCACCCGCCCAGACCCTCAGCGACAGGGAATACCAGGTCATGCGCAATGCCTCGATCGCCATCATGAGGGAAATCGGGGTCGACACCGGCGGCTCCAATGTGCAGTTTGCCATCAACCCCATGAATGGGGAGATGATCGTCGTGGAGATGAATCCCCGGGTGTCGCGGAGTTCGGCATTGGCCTCCAAGGCGACCGGGTTTCCGATTGCTAAGATCGCGGCCAAGCTGGCGGTTGGCTACACGCTGGATGAAATTCCCAACGATATCACCGGCGAGACCTTCGCCTCTTTCGAACCCACCCTCGATTACTGCGTGGTCAAGATTCCGCGCTGGACCTTTGAAAAATTTCCCGAGACCACCGACGTGCTGACAACCGCAATGAAATCGGTGGGCGAAACGATGTCCATCGGCCGCACGTTCAAAGAAGCCTTGCAAAAAGGGATTCGTTCTCTCGAAATCGGCCGCTATGGCTTCGGTGCCGACGGCAAAGACCTCTATGATGTCGACGGACCGCCGGAGAAACTTCCCGCGAAGTCCGAAATCGAGAAAAAATTGGCCGTTCCCAATTCCCAGCGTCTGTTTTTCCTGCGCTACGCGCTGGTCTCAGGCATGTCAACCAAGGAGATTCACGACCTCACTCATATCGACCCCTGGTTTCTGTATCAATTACAAGACATTCTCACCCTTGAACGACGAGTAAAAGAGAACAAGAAAGCGCTCGCGGAACCTCTTCTGCGGCAGGCAAAGGCCAACGGGTTTTCCGACATTCAGCTGGCCCACCTGACCGGCGTCACCGAAGACGAGATCCGCAGCCGGCGTCTCGAGTTAGGGGTCCAGCCGGTCTATAAACTGGTTGACACCTGCGCCGCCGAGTTCAAGGCCGCCACGCCCTATTACTATTCCACCTATGAGACCGAGAACGAAGCCCGGATGTCGAACAACCGGAAAGTGATGATTCTCGGCGGCGGGCCCAACCGCATCGGCCAGGGCATTGAATTCGACTACTGCTGTGTCCACGCCTCTTTTGCACTGCGGGAAGAGGGGGTGGAGAGCATCATGGTCAACAGCAACCCCGAAACGGTCAGTACCGACTACGATACCTCCGACAAGCTCTACTTCGAGCCGCTCACAAAAGAAGACGTGCTCCAGATCGTCGCGACCGAGAAGCCCGACGGTGTGATCGTACAATTCGGCGGTCAGACACCGCTCAACCTTGCGGTGGGGCTGCACCGGGTGGGGGTGCCGATCTTGGGGACCCAACCGGAAAGCATCGATAGGGCCGAAGACCGGGAGCTTTTCCAGGCCATGCTGAAAAAGCTTGCACTGGTCCAACCGGAAAACGGGACGGCCCTTACGGTTGAAGAAGCAGTGGAGATCGCGGAGGCCATCGGCTACCCGGTCATCGTGCGACCGTCCTACGTGCTGGGCGGGCGAGCCATGAAGATCGTCTACGACCGAGCCGGTTTGGAGAGTTTCAGCCGGTTGGCCATTCTGGCCTCCCCGGAGTACCCGATCCTGATCGACAAATTCCTCGAAGATGCGATCGAGGTTGATGTCGATGCTATCTGCGACGGCGAGACGACCGTCATCGGCGGCATTATGGAGCACATCGAGGCTGCGGGTGTGCACTCAGGAGATTCGGCCTGCGTGTTGCCGCCCTACAGTCTCGACCCCACGATGTTGGCCGAGATAGCGCACGCCACCAAGGCCATGGCCGCCGAGCTGAAGGTCGTCGGGCTGATGAATGTCCAATATGCCATAAAGAGTAGCCAACTCTACGTACTGGAGGTCAATCCCAGGGCCTCCCGAACCGTCCCATTCGTGAGCAAGGCAACCGGCGTGCCGCTGGCCAAACTGGCAACCAAGGTGATGCTGGGTCGCAGTTTGACATCACTCGGTTTCGATCGGGAACGCGCCCCGGTGCATGTGTCGGTGAAAGAAGCGGTGCTGCCTTTCGACCGCTTCCCCGACGTGGATACTCTTCTGGGGCCGGAGATGAAGTCTACTGGCGAGGTGATGGGTATCGACCTGCAGTTCGGACCGGCTTATGCCAAGGCCCAACTCGGGGCCGGCCAAAGGCTGCCGACCTCCGGGACCGTGTTCATCAGCGTCAAAGACAATGACAAGTCCGGCGTCCTGCCGGTTGCGGCCCAATTTAACGCCATCGGTTTCAAAATTATGGCCACCCAAGGCACCGCCTGCCTGCTGACCGCCAACAACATACCGAATGAAATTGTCAAGAAAGTCTCTATGGGTCGACCCCACGTCGTCGACGCCATCAAGAACGGCGAGGTACAACTGGTTATCAACACCGGCAGCGGAGAGACGCCCCGGCAGGACGGCTACATGATCCGGCGGGCAGCCATCAAATTCGGTATACCGTATGCCACCACCCTGGCAGGGGCCAGTGCCATATGTCGGGGGATTGCAGCGCTAAAAGAGTGCCGATACCGGGTGCAGGCCTTGCAGGACTACCACAGCTGAGCGTTTCGGTTGCATGGTTGCAACGAGGGCTGATCGGCAGGCAAGAATACGTGTTAATACACTAAATAGGGTCGGCATAACATGCGGAAAGAGGATATGAACCTCAACCAAAACGAGTTGGACGCAGAGGACAAACCGCGGGAAGCCTGCGGAATATTTGGGATACACAGCCATCCAGAAGCCGCACGGCTCACCTATTTCGGGCTTTACGCTCTCCAGCATCGCGGACAGGAGAGTGCCGGTATTGCTGTTTTGCACGGCAGCCGGGTCACGGCCCACAAAGGCATGGGGCTTGTTCCCGAGGTGTTCGAAAGCAGTCAACTCGAAAAGTTGAAAGGCCCTATCGCCATCGGTCATGTGCGCTATTCTACCACCGGCAGTTCAATTCTCGCCAACGCACAGCCCTTCGTCGTGCACCACCGCAACAAATCCTACGCGGTCGCTCACAACGGTAATTTGGTCAACGCGCACTCACTTAAAAGGGAACTCGAAGAGTCCGGGTCGATTTTCCAGACGACCATGGATACCGAGATTTTCCTGCACCTGTTCGTTAAAAACTTGAAGCTAGGGTTTGAAGAAGCCCTCATCGAGACTGTCAAAAAAATAAAAGGCGCTTATTCAATGGTGGTGCTGACCTGCAAGGGCGAGTTGATCGGCATCAAAGACCCCAACGGTTTCCGGCCGCTGTGCCTCGGCAAACTGAACGGCCACTACGTGCTGGCTTCCGAATCCTGCGCTCTGGACCTCATCGAGGCCGAGCACATCCGCGAGCTCGATCCCGGCGAAATTGTCATCATCAACGAGGAAGGCGTTAGGAGCATCAATCCACACACCGACACCCGGCACACACTGTGTATTTTCGAGTTCATCTACTTCGCTCGGCCCGACAGCAACATCAACGGCCACAACGTATACCTGACCCGCAAGGCACATGGGCGCCGCCTGGCCATAGAGGCCCCGGTTGCGGCCGACCTGGTCATGCCTTTTCCGGATTCCGGCACCTACGCAGCTCTGGGGTATTCGGAGGCCTCCGGCATTCCGTTCGAGATGGGCATGATCCGTAATCATTATGTCGGCCGGACCTTTATCCAGCCGACGCAGAGCATGCGGGACTTCGGCGTCAGGGTCAAGTTGAACCCGGTAAAGAATCTTCTTAAGGGAAAAGACATTGTTATCATTGAAGATTCGATCATAAGGGGGACAACTGCGCGAACCCGCGTCAAGGCCCTGCGCGAGCTGGGTGTCAAAAAGGTGCACATGCGGGTTGCCGGTCCGCCCCACCGCTTTCCCTGCCACTACGGCATCGATTTCTCCACGAAGGGCGAGTTGATCGCTGCCAGGATGTCGATCACCGAACTCAAGGATTTTCTCGGTCTCGATTCCCTCCACTATCTCAGCATCGATGGTCTTCTCGGGTCCACAGGAATAGCCGAGCCGGAAAAGCATTTCTGTAAAGCCTGTTTCGATGGGTGCTATCCAGTCGAATTCGACATTCAATTGTCCAAAGACTGTCTTGAAAGAAATCCTGCAGTTTGATAAAATAATAAACCGGTTTTGCGCGATAAGGATGCCATGGCCATCTTTTTGATGTGGAGCGCGGTCGAATCGGGCCGATAAGCCGGGCACAATACGACAAACGAGGCGAGGACAAAATGATCGAATCGAAGTATCTTAAGGAAAATATCGAGAATATTCAAAAACTGATGGCGATCCCCGCCTTGAAGAACTTCGAGACCAAAAGCCTTGGTAAGCTGTTGCGCTTGAGCAAAATCCGTCAGTATGAACACGGCGAGGTGATTATCAGAGAGGGCGACCTGGATCCCTGGCTCTACTTCCTTCTTTCCGGCAAAATCAAGATCTCCAAGGCCGGTCATGAAATCGGAACCATCGATCGAAAAGGCGAAATCTTCGGTGAGATGCGCATCATCGATAGCCTGAGCCGGTCTGCGACGGTATCGGCGGTCGGTCAAACCGTGTGCATGGCGGTGGACACCTCCGCCAAAGAACGCATGAGCAGCGAGGGAACCCGTGATGAAAAACTGGACTTTTTGTTGTTGCTGTACAGAATATTTGCCGAATACATGTCGATCCGGCTGCGATTGACCAACGACGAGCTGATCAAGGCCAAGAAACAGGTCGAGCAGCTCAAAAAATCACAGAAATGAAAAAAACCGTCTCCTTTTCACGAGATTCCGCCAACGTCTTTTTTCACATCACCACCCGCTGCAACCTAACCTGCCGTCACTGCTACATCAACCGCCACCAGCACGGTGATGAAACCCTTCCGCTGGAAACTGTCGAAACCTGGCTAAACCTGTTTGCCCGCAGGTCCGTCAAGGCCAACATCGTCTTTCTGGGCGGCGAACCGACACTGCATCCTGAACTCGCCCCTATGATCAAGAAGGCCCGGAAGTTTGGATACGATTCAATCACTGTGGACACCAATGGGTTCCTGTTCAACAACATCCTGTCCAAGGTCACGCCGCAGGAAGTCGACTACTTTAGTTTCAGCCTTGACGGCGCCACTGCCGCCACCAACGACATGATTCGTGGCGCGGGGTCTTATACTGCCTGCACAAACGGTATCCGGCAGGCCGTGAACCGCGGGTTTTCGGTCAGCGTGATCTTTACGGTGAGTCAAGCCAACATGCATGAAATCGACTTGATGGGGCCACTTCTCACTTCACTGGGCGTGAAGCGGTTTTTCATTCAGGTCATCGGCATTCGAGGCCGCTCGGCCGCCAATCGAACGGAAAACCTGCAGGTGGCCAGAAACGATTGGCTGGGTACCGTGCCCGCGGCGGCCGAGGAGATTGCGCGGCAGGGCATAACGGTTACCTTTCCTAAAGTTTTCCTGGAGGCAGGTGACCGATTCGAATGCGCCGGACGCGTGGCGGACAATTATTTCGTTTTTCCAAACGGCCGCGTCTACCGGTGTCCGCTGTGCGAGGATTTTGCAATGCACAGCCTGATGGTCGACGGCAATCGTCTGACAGAGCGGGAACCGATCAACGAAAATGACCTTTTCCAGCTTGATATTCCAGAGGGTTGCGTGATGAACAAGCTCATTCAGCCCGACAACCTCAGCTACCGCCCCGACGGAACGCCGAAATACCGGATCGCCTGCTGCCTGCTGAAAGAAGAAATTACCGGGTATTGATGCGTTTCGGTTTCCCTATTTAGAGACTTATTTGGAAATTTCGAATAAACCCAGTGAAAACACTACGTCAGGAAATGATTGCGCTTTTGGAGACGGATGAGCTGACCGTCAAAGATCTGTCCCGGAATTTGGGCATCCGGGAAAAGGAAGTTCCTGCGCATCTCGTTCATATTAAGCGGACCGTCGAGGCGCAAGGAAAAAAAATCGTGATCCGGCCGAGTCGTTGCTTGAATTGTGGATATCTTTTCCGCAACCGGCGACGTTTTTCCCGCCCGGGGCGATGTCCACGCTGCAAAGCGACCCGCCTTGAAGCGCCTGTTTTCAGAATTGATTGAAACCGGGGTTCGGTTCTTGGTGATCCTAAAGATGCGCATGCCCCGCAGTCGCTAAAGAGCAACATGCTGGCGGTTACACGTTGAAACGCACGTGAAGGATATCACCGTCTTGGACCTCGTAGTCTTTTCCTTCGAGTCGGACGGTTCCCGACTTCCGGGCAGCGGCATAACTGCCGGCCGTCATCAGGTCATCATAAGCCAGCACTTCGGCCCGAATGAAGCCCTTTTTCAGGTCCGTATGAATGGCTTCGGCCGCATCGATTGCGGCGGTATGTTTCCGGATTGTCCATGCCTTGACCTCGTCTTCTCCGACCGTAAAAAAGGAAATAAGTCCCAACAATTCGTAGGATTTGGCGATGATCCTGTCCTTGGCGGAAGTCGCAATGTCGAATTCCTTAAGGAACTCTGCAGCCTCTTCAGGTGACATTTGGGCCAGTTCGTTTTCGAGCTTGCCGCGAATGGCCAGACATAATTCGTTTGACCCCCTACCGGTTATATCCGGCAGGCAATCGTCTTCATCGGCATTGTTGAAGAGGACGAGCATCGGCTTGCTCGAAAGGAAAGCAAAGCCCCGCAGCAGGGGAGCAGAGGCCAGTTCGGGTTGCCGCCTCAATGGGGTGTTGCTTTCCACGGTTGAAATACAGGCCTCGAGAAGGGCCCGTTCCTCCGGATCGCTCTTCCGGCCCCTTTTTTGGTCCAGGTTCAGCCGCTCGAGGCGTTTCTCGGCCACCATGAAGTCGTTCAAAATCAGTTCCTGGTCGAGGTGGTTGACGTCATCAAGCGGTGTCGGTTCGGCCAGGCCGTAACTGCTGAAGTTGCGGACCACGTGAATCAAGGCGTCACAGTCTCTTACCGCGGTCCATGAAGACCCCGCTTTTCCACTGTCCTTCTCGAGGCCCTTTCCGGGCAGCAGATACTCAACCTGTGCATAGGTCGTCTTCTGGGGGGTATACATCCCGGCCAACACATCGACCCGTGGGTCCGGGACCCGTATGGCAGCGATGCGGTCGTCCCCTCGGCGTCCAGTCTCCAGAAAATTACCGGTTAGGGCTTCAAAAACGGTGGTTTTTCCCGATCCCGGCCCCCCGATTATACCTGATTTCATGGGTTGCAAACTCCCTTACTCGACGATTTTTCCAAAGGTATCCTCGAGCGATATTTTTCCAGTGGTTTTAAATGGAATGGTGGATGGTGTTAAACCGCTGGTTTCCAAGTGTATCCGACCGCTTAGCTTATAAGTTAAATCGGGGTTTCCGGTGTTAGCCGCTTCTTTTTGTGCCATCCGAAAAAAGGTAGAGGCAATATTGAACATCGAAGAATAGACCCTAACGGAAACGGTGTCGCTGCCCAGCGCCGGAATATTTACCGGTGTCCTGGAGACACCCGTTGCCACCGATTTGTCGTTGAGTTCCAACTCACACTGAATTCCTTTGAGCACCAAGGGGATATCGTTGCCGTTGATCACCCGCAGCTTCAGCTGCAGTACAGTCTCGAAAAGATCCACCTCTTCAACGAGCAAGCCGGCCAATCGGATGTCCGGCGCCTGGAGCGACTGCCCGAGCCCGGCACAGCCGGTCCACGCCACCACCAGAAAAGCGGCCCACACGAAGATCCCCATTGAACGGGTCCTGTTAATCCGTTTCATCTGTCCATTGCCCCATTCATTCAAGTTCTCGGAAAATTATCCGATAATTAGATTGCGGCCGATCGTCAGCAAGCCCAACAGCGCTTAGAGGATGACGCTTGGTGGGGGCTGACGGGTTAGCGATTTTCGGAAACCGGTGCCTTCTAAAAATGCTTATACCGTTAAACAACAAAATTGCCAACCCAAGCCTTTCCTGCCGCCTTGAAAATCAAATGGCGGCGATGGCTTCCAAACTCAAGGAGGAGATTGCCGGGCGAAAGAGCGCTGAGGATGCGCTGCAGGCCAGCGAGGATAAGTACCAAAGCCTCTTCGAAACCTCAGCCGTGTCTTTCCTGGAAGTCGACTTGTCGGTGGTCAAACAGACGGTTGATGACCTCAAAAAGAAAGGCATTGACGACCTCAGGGCTTATTTACCGGTTCATCCGGAGCTCCTTTCAGAGTCGCTGAAACGGGTCACTGTCAAGAAGTTCAACATGGCCACTCTCCGGCTCTTCCAGGCCGAAACCAAAGCCCAGCTGTTCGGATCGGCTGAAAAAGTCTTCGCATCTCAATCGCTGGATGTTTTCAGGGAAGCCCTGATTGCCATCTACGAGGCCAGGCCCGACTTTGAAACTGAAACGGTTAGCCAAACCCTGGCGGGAGAAAACATCAATGTCCTGATGAGTTTCCAAATTCCAGAGTCTAGGGAAAAATTCAAAACTGTCCTCGTGAGTTTGATGGACATCAGTGAGCGGAAACGGCTCGAATCGCAGTTTTTCAACGCTCAGAAAATGGAGGCCATCGGGACTCTGGCCGGCGGCATCGCACATGATTTCAACAATCTGCTCATGGCGATCGAAGGACTGGCATCATTGATCTTGCAGGACACCGGGGCCGACCATCCCCACTACGCCACCCTCACAAAAATCGAAAAACAGGTCAAGAACGGGGCCAAACTGACCGCCCAGTTGCTGGGTTATGCCCGCAGAGAGCGCTCGGAATCGACGTTGATCGACCTCAATCAGGTTGTTCGTGAAACCGCCGAGGCCTTCGGCCGCACCCGCAAACAGATCGCCATCGGCCTCGATCTGGACGATGCCCTGCGACCCGTTAACGCCAACCCGGGTCAGATCGAACAGGTGCTGCTCAATTTGTGTGTCAATGCAGCGGACGCCATGACAGACGGCGGCCGCCTGTCCTTCAAGTCCAGCAACGCCACTCGTGAGGTGATGCAAGACCACGCCCATATGCCGATACGCGGCGAATACGTGCAGCTCGATGTCCAGGATACCGGTATCGGGATGGACGAGACCACCCGCGACCGTATTTTCGAACCGTTTTTTACGACCAAGGAAATGGGCCGTGGTACCGGTCTGGGTCTGGCCTCGGTCTTCGGCATCGTCAAGAGCCTGGGGGGATTCATCGAGGTCGACTCCGAAATTGAGCGCGGCACCACCTTTCGAATCTTCCTGCCGGCCTCGGGCCGGATCCTGACGGCCGATCCGCAACCCGTCGGCGAGGAACCCGTCATGGGGTCCAGCCGGACCGTTTTACTGGTCGACGACGAAGAGGTGGTTCTGGATGTCGGTGTCCAGATGCTGCAACATTTCGGCTACGCGGTTTTGCCGGCCGCAAACGGCCAAGAGGCCTTGCAGATTTATGCTGAAAACAAGGAAAAGATCGATCTTGTCATTCTGGACATGGTGATGCCGGATATGGGAGGGCGGGCCGTATACGACCGGCTCAAGCAATGCAATTCGGCAGTTAAGGTCCTGCTGTCAAGTGGTTACAGCCTTTCCGGCGAAGCTTCAGAGATCATGAAAAGCGGCTGTAACGGGTTTATTCAAAAACCGTTCAATATCAAAGAACTAACGGCTCAAATCGATCACATCCTCCAGTAGCGGGAACCGGCATGACCGGTCGTCATCAGTGCCATATCCAGCCTGCGGTCCCTTCTCCATCGATATCCTCAGACGTCAGACAGTCCATCCACGGATTACCGTAAGACATCTGTTGGTTTCTGATCCAGACATCGGCCGTGGTGTTGGCGTGCGCATCGGGCTATTTTTTTGTTATCTTTGCTTGACTTTTGGATCAGGATTCTGTCCACTTACCCTATCAGGCCTCACTCAAAAATAATCTAACATCTTGGATGCCGTTGCATTCCGTCCGGCTATGGTGTGAAAACTTTGAATATCCAGATATTCTTGCGTTTTCGCGCCTTGCCGGCCGGGCACCTCTACACCCAAAATCGCGACCTTATTTTTTAGTGAACCCTTAGCGGAAAGAGATTGATAAAATGAACATTCGATTGGTCCGATTTCAATTTTCGGCTGCGGTTGGGGCGCTAATGGTTATATTATCATCCGGAGGCATGAATCATGCCGAGGCCCAGGCATTGACAGTGGAACAGGCCGTCATTTGCAAGAACGTTGTGAACCGTGCTCCGGTCGCTGCCGGAAACAGTTTCGCGACGTCCATCGATAAAATATTTTGTTTTACCAAAATCGTCGGGGCCAAGCATCCGACCGAAATCATCCATGTCTGGTATTTCGACGGTACCGAAAGAGACCGCGTCACCTTGTCGGTGGGTGGCAGTCCGTGGCGCACTTACAGCTCGAAGCGTTTGCGACCGAGCGACGTCGGACCCTGGCATGTTGACGTCTTGGATACCGGTGGCAACATGCTGGACCGCGTGGCATTCGACGTGGTGCCTTAAAGGAAATTTATTTGTACCTGGCCAGAAAACATATCGAGGGTAGACTTCACTACTTCATAAGGGAATCATATCTTCACCACGGTTGCCTTCGCAGCCGGGACTTGTTTGAATTGGGAACCGATCCGACGCGTTTCATCAAATATCCCGGCGGAAATGCCTACTACATCGACGAGGTCGTAGAGGAGAGCCTGGCGGCCTTCGGCTCGACCCCCACCGGAGATCAATTGGACGATATCTTCTGGGCGTTTCTCGATCCTGATATCCGAATCAAACTGGAACCTTTTCGTCGCAGAGAATTTCGCTCCAGACAAGCGAAGCGCCCACCGGTCGATGCTTCCGACGACAGCCGTCATATTTTCGACAGGCGCCGGCTTATTTTTCTAAAAACCGGTCAAAAAAACCTGAGCCACATCGATGCCGTCCCTGCCAAGATGTTCAAGATACTGGGCAACAAGTCGCGTGATGAACTCGAGCAGCAGTTTATCGATATGGAGCGGAGCCTGCGAGACACAGAGGTCAAAACCTACGTTTACGCCGTCTTCAATTTGCAGGATTTTTTTGCCGAATCTTACGCGAAATCCGTCCCGGACTTTCTGGATCAATCTAAGGTTGATGCCCACTTTATCAACGAAATCTGCAAACTCAACCAAGACGCGGAATTCTGGGCTGGTGTCGATCCGTTCGGCGGATTAAACGACTATCTGATTCGCTACGCAATTATGTTTTTCGATTTCGACTACGAACCCCGGAGTTTTATGGATGAATACATCCGCGGCTTTATGAACAACCGACGCAACTATCGGCCGCCGGCTCCGCAACCGAGGGTATCGATGGAGACGGCTTGCCGCATATTCGGCAAGAGTGAAGAAATTCTAATGAAAATGAGCCGAAGAGAGCTGGCGCGACTCTACCGGCGCCGGGCCCGGGACTTACATCCGGACCAGGGCGGCAAGGCACCGCAATTCATCAAATTGACCGAAGCCTATAAAAGTTTGCAGCGAAGAAAAAACGAATAGCGGGGCGGAAACTCACAAGCACGAATTATACCCTATTTTTAATGCTGTGCATCGTGCACGAGCTTATCCTCGACACCGGAATGGCGGAAAAATGCCTGTATGAAAGGCGAGTGGACAAACCGAAGCGGTAGAGTTGCCCAATCGTTCACCCAACACCTGGATTGACACATGATTATCGGATTGGATGTCGGCGGCACGCACGCCGACGTCGTGCTTCTGGGGGATTCGGGTCTGGTGAGGGAAATCAAGGTTCCCACCGATCCGGAGAACCTTTTCAAAACCGTTCTCGCGGGCCTTGAAACCATCATGGCCGGCATCGATCCGCATCAAATCCGCCGCATCGTTCTCAGCACGACGCTTACCACAAACGCCATTGCCCAGAAAAAGCTTCCTCCGGTCGGCATGATCGTTTCAAGCGGCCCCGGAGTCGATCCAGAATTTTATCGCACCAATTCGCATTATTTTGCAGTAGCCGGCTCCATCGATCACCGCGGCCGTGAAGTCGCTCCCATTTCTGTAAACGAAATCCAGAAAGTGGCCGAAGGCTTCAAAGCCGAAGGAATTCGGAACGTTGGGATCGTCGGCAAATTCTCTGTCCGCAATCCTCAGCATGAACTCCGGATTTACAAAATCCTGAAAGACCATTTCGAACGATTGTTCATGGGTCATCAGGTCTCCGGCAATCTGAACTTCTCGCGCCGGGTGGCGACGACATATCTCAACGCCGCCGTCTATCCGATCCACAGGTCTTTTTTCGATGCCGTCAAAAAATCTCTGGTTCAAAAGGGTCTTAACGTTCCATTATACATTCTCAAGGCTGACGGCGGCACCATGAACCTGGAAGCTTCGATGGAATTTCCCGGCCAAACCATCCTTTCCGGTCCGGCTGCCAGTGTTATGGGAGCCGTGGGTTTCGCTCCGATCGACATGGATGCGATGGTGATGGATATCGGTGGGACCACCACGGACATGGCGGTTATCCGCAACCGAATTCCGCTCTTGCACCCGATCGGTGTGCGGTTGGGCGGTTTTCGTACCCTGATTCGTTCTCTGGAAACCCGTTCGATCGGGATAGGGGGCGACAGTTCGGTGAAAGTCAGCGACGGTGAACTGATAATCGGGCCCGAAAGAGAAGGGCCGGCCATGGCCTTCGGCGGCTCGAATCCTACCCCCACCGATGCCTTGTTCGTTCTGGGGGAGATGACCGGGGGCGATCGAGAAGCGGCCTTGCGTGGGATGACTGCTGTGGCCCAAGATCTCGGTCTTTCGGTCGAAGATGCCGCCCGGCGCGTTTTCGACCATGCCTGTCATAGAATTCTGTCGGAAGCGCGGGAGTTGATCGATCGTATCAACAACCGGCCGGTGTATACGGTCCAAGACCTTCAGCAGGGGGACAAGGTCAATCCAAAGGTTTTCCTGATTCTCGGCGGGCCGGCGCCCTATTTCGCCCGACGTATCGAAGCGCTTTCCGGCAGCCGCGTGCGGGTGGTGCCCCGCTGGCAGGTGGCCAATGCCGTCGGCGCGGCCGTGGCGCGCACAACCTGTGAAGTCATGGTCTTTGCCGACACCCAACTCGGCATTATCAGGGCACCGGAAGAAAATTACAGCGAGAAGGTCAATCCGGATTTCTCGGGCAGTGACGCTGTCGACCAGGCTTACCGACTGCTCAAAATGAAAGCCCTGCAGATCGGAGCGCTCGATGAAGACCTTGAAATGGAAGTCTTGGAAGACTTGCAGTTCAACATGGTGCGCGGCTTTTTGACCACCGGGAAAAATTTGAGGGTAAAAGTACAGGTCAAACCGGGGTTGATCCGCGATTACGAACGATGGACCGCTAAATTTTCATGAACCGTGACGGCTAAAAGAGCTATGAGAGTTAAACAGAATAAATGTTAAAAGCCAAGCATAAGACCGGTCTGGTATTTTTTCCGGCCTTCGACTGGGCCATCAGCCCAACCCATCCCGAACGGGAGGAACGGTTGCTCTACACTCAGGACCAGGTTCTGGAAGAGGGACTGTTTGATATCGAAGGTATCCTGGAGTTCAAACCGGACTTGGCGACCGTAAAAGACATTCAGCGGGTGCACTTCTGCGTGCCGGATGTGTGGCGCGTCACCACTGAATCCCACTTTATCAGTGCCGGCGGCGCCAAGACCATCGGCATAGCGGTACTGGACAAAACGGTCGACAAGGGCTTCGCCCTGGTCCGTCCGCCCGGCCACCATGCCATGCGGGTGGTTCACGGCGCCCGTGGATTCTGCAACATCAACATCGAAGCCGTCATGATCGAATATCTGCGTCGGGCCTACGGGGTCGACCGGGTCGCCATCGTGGACACCGACTGCCACCATGGTGACGGCACCCAGGACATATACTGGCACGACCCCGACACACTCTTCATCTCCATCCACCAGGACGGCCGCACGCTCTATCCCGGCTCGGGATTCCCCAACGAGCAGGGCGGCCCGAACGCGCTCGGCACGACCGTCAACATCCCCCTCCCGCCGCATACTTCGGCAGAGGGGATTCTATACGCATTGAAAAACGCGGTCCTGCCGATCCTCGCCGACTTCAAGCCTCAGATCATCGTCAACTCAGCCGGCCAGGACAACCACTATTCGGATCCCATCACCAACATGAACTTTTGCGCCCAGGGATATGCCGCTTTGACCCACCTTCTGCAGCCCGACATCGCGGTGCTCGAAGGCGGGTATGCCATCGAAGGAGCGCTGCCGTATGTCAATGTCGGCATTATCCTGGCCATGGCCGGCATCGATTACAGCAAGGTGAGAGAACCGGATTACGACCCGCAGCGGATCCGCCAGCGACCCGACGTGACGCGTCATATCGAAGCGGTCTGTGAATCGGTGCGGGGGCTCTGGGACCAACGAGAAATCAAACGCTTGCAGGTCTTGAATGAGAAAACGTTTGACCACCGCAGCCGAAACATCTTTTATGACACCGACATGATACAAGAGACCCAGAAGGAAACTGTGCGCGTCTGTGGCGATTGTGCCGGGGCGCTGCGCATCGATTCATCTTCCAGCCGCGGAATTCGTATTCTGGCGGTTCATGTCCCCCGCAAGGCCTGTGCCGCCTGCCGCGAAATGGCTTTCCAATGGTACGCGTCGGCCGATAGGGGAGAATTCGACCACATTTTTTTGCAGGATCGGATCCGGGACGTTTACGAAGAACATAAATGAGGAGATTGTAGGATGAAAAAGAAAATTTTGATTTTATTGGCTATTTTTTCTTTAACCGCACCAGCCATTGCAGCCGAACAAGGGGAAGCCCTTTTCAAATCTCAGGGGTGTACGACCTGCCACCGACCCGAAAGCTCCTCCAAGGTGAACCCGTCGCTTACGGAAATTGCACAAATGTATCAAGGTAAGGAGGACCAGTTGACGCACTACCTGAACGGGGAGGCCGAGGCGATCGTCAAACCCGATAAGGCGAGAATGATGAAGCGTTATATCGAAAAAACCAAGCAGCTTTCCGATGCGGACCGCAAGTCGATAGCGGATTTTATCATGACGTATGCGAAATAGCGCTGCGCGCGCAGCATATCGAGAAGAGCACAGTATCTGCTCGGGCTGCTGACAGAAATTCTCGGTGAAAATAAGAATCCATTATGGCTGAGAGAATCAATGAAATCGTCCCAGCACGACTACCAGGTGAATCTGAAGGCCGAGTTGGAAATCAGCCACCTGCACGAAAAAATGGACCACCTTTTATCGCGCCAATGGGAGCGATTGGTCAAGATTCTGCAGATCCAGATTGGTTTGATGTCAGGGATTTCACGCATCCGGGAAAAAGCCCAAAGCTACAGTGAGCGTTAAATCAAGGAGAGAATAAAAATGCCAGTGCAAAAGACGTTGTCTTCTAACCGAACGAGGCTGAGACGGATTTTTGGGGTCGTCTTGCTGGTTGCCGTCGTGTGGGGATGTGCCGAGGTCCCCATCACCGGCCGCCAGAGTCTGCATTTGGTCCCGGAAAGCGAGCTGCTGACACTCAGTTTGCAACAGTACAACGACGTGCTCCAAAAGAGTAAGCTCTCCACCGACAACCAGAAGGTCGCCATGGTCAGGCGGGTGGGAAATCGGGTTGCGAAGGCGGCCGAGTCCTTTCTGGCAGAATCCGGCCACCAGGACTTGATCAAGAACTTTCAATGGCAGTTCAACCTGATCGAGGACGACGAGACCGCCAACGCTTGGGTGATGCCCGGCGGTAAGGCGGCGGTCTACACCGGCATCCTGCCCTTTACAAAGGACGAAACGGGGCTGGCCGTTGTCCTGGGGCATGAAGTGGGCCATGCCCTCGCCAATCACGGCAACGAGCGCATGAGCCAGGAATTGCTGGCAAACATGGGTGGAATGGCACTGTCCGTGGCCTTGAACTCGCAACCGCAGATGACCCAGGAATTGGCTATGGCCGCCTTCGGGGCGGGGGCTTCGATCGGTGTTATATTGCCATACAGCCGTCTGCAGGAAAGCGAGGCCGACCACATTGGTCTAATTCTGATGGCACGCGCGGGATATGATCCGCGGGAGGCGATCCCCTTCTGGCAGCGCATGAATAAAGCGCCGGGATCACGACCACCGGAATTGTTGTCCACCCACCCGGCACCGGAAACCCGGATAGCAAACATACAGGCGCTTATTCCAGAGGCGATGGCCTATTACCGGGGATCGGCGAAATAGTTTCCGTCCCTATAAATGTCGAATTTGAAGATCGGAAGAACGTGGTGCAGCCGAATGAACTCGAGTGTCCGGATCCTATCATTATAAACGAGGCCCAGTTGATTTTGGCCGAGAAACGGACGTCACTGGCGGCCATGAGAACGGGAATCACGGTGTTCGCGTTGCCCCTGTCAGTCTTGAGCCTGCTTATCGTCACATCTAAATATTATGACGTTGTCCATGTAATCCATTTTATTGTGCCGCTGGTGTTACTGAATCTGGGACTTGTGGTACTTGGGTCGTATCTTGTCATCCGGGCCGTCATCCATATTCGCCATTATGATCGGCTGATGAAAACTCTAAAGTCGAAGCACAGCAAAGTCGCCGAGTTCATCGACTAGCCGGCGACATGTCGCACGACAGGACCGCGTCAAACCGGCTACTTTTGAAAACCGGTGGGTGAGGGGGGATGCGATGTCGGACCGCATCTGAGAACCATTTCAACGGTCATTACAGGACACCAAAATGTTCTTTGTGAAGCGGAAGCTTTTTTAACGCTGCGGAGGACTCGAGTAATGAAAACCTATTTCTACCACCATGACCACTTGAAGCGATATCTATCGTCAAAAATGGCTGTTTTCTTTCCCGCTATGGTCGGACTGGCCATTCTTTTCGGCATTTCTATTGTTTCTTCTTCCGCAGCGACCGACCTGAATTCGTTCGAAATGGAAGCCGAGGGTTCTTACTCACTAAGGGGCGGGGACACGAAGACTCAAGCTCAGTCCCTGGCCGTCTTTGCAGCCAAGCGCTCTGCAGTTCAAGCAGCCGCCAGGTACTTTTCGCAAAAAGAACTGATAGAGTTATTCGGGAAAAAGAGGCCAGAAATCATCAACATTACAGCCGACAACCTTACTTCCACAACTCTGCAGGAAAATTGGCCGATGATGGAGAATCAACCAACCTGTTCGGTGCGGATCAAACTCGTCATTAAGCCGTCCGATTTTATCGAGGCCCAGATCGAAAACCTGCAGTTGGAAAAGAAAGTTTCGGCGCAATCATACCGTGAAGAAATGGAACCGGTTATTCCAAATGAACTGCTTCCGGGACACGACATTGCCGAGGCCTATCGGCTGATTCGCATGCAGTCGCTGCGAACGGCGGTCATCTACCTGGATCGTTTGCAAAAGAAATATCCGAACTGGCCGGTTATTTTCGAAGTCAAGGCGCTTGTCTTCTATCTCCAGCACAAACCGAAGAAAATGGAAGCCGCCCTCCAAAAGGCTTGTGAGTTGGGAAGCCAAAGCGGTTGCAGCGATTTAAAGATGTTCCCCCAACCAAAGGTTCAACTCTGACCCCAGCCTTTTCTTTACGGTAATCAAGCCGCAGAAGAACGCAACTTTTCTAAATCCACCCTGCCTTTAAAACCCACTGCCACAGAACAAAAGCCGTCATGCCGCCGACGATTGTGACCAGCAGGTTTTTACTGAGCCGACCGATGACGGCTGTCATCAAGGCACCGACGAGGTAGGGATTGGAGAAAGAAAACTGCAGCGTGTGTCCATCCGGCAGCAGTGTCGCCGGCACGATGATGGCGGTGAGCACTGTCGGCGGCACATAGCCCAAGGCACGCGTCGTGCCTTGGGAAAAGGTGATGCGGCCCGAAAGAGGTAGCAGGCCATAACGGATGAGAAACGTCACCAGGGCCATGCCTGCTATCAGGAAAAAGGTGTCCATTTCAACTTTTACCGGCTTTAGCGGCGTCGGTTTTGCGCGATGCCAGCGCATCGGCGGCGATACCGGCGGCGATGCCCGCGACGGTGGCGAGGATGAGGCCGAGTTTGTGGGGCAATCCGTGAAAGAGAACTGCGGCCACGCCGGATACCAGCACGGCAAAGTAGGTGGGACGATTTTTCAGATAGGGAATGATCATCCCGATAAATGCGGCCACCATGGCAAAATCGAGGCCCCAGCGACCGATACTCGTCAGCATGCGGCCGGCGGCCAGACCGACGACCGTGCACAGGTTCCAATTTGTGTACATGAATACCATGGAACCCAGTTGGTACCAGTGTTTATAGGGGCCGGCGTCGGAACAGCCGTAGCGGCCGACGGCAACGGCAAAGGTTTCATCGGTCAGCCCGAAGGCCAGCACCGCCTGCCACCCCTGCGGCAGGCGTTTGAGATACGGCAGCAAGGCCGCCGTGTAGAGAAGATGCCGGAAATTGACCACGAAGGTGGTCAGGACGATCAGGGGCCACGCCGTTCCGGCACCCACCAGTCCCATGGCGATAAACTGGGCCGATCCGGCAAACACGAACAGGGACATTCCCATGGTACCGGCTGTCGACAGCCCGGCACCGCCGGAGAGAGTACCGAAAATGATGCCAAAGGGAATGGCGCCGATAACCAGCGGCAGGGTATCGCGGGCGCCATTGAAAAACTCAGTGCGTTTCGATTTTATATCCATGCCGTTTACTTGTCATCATATCCAAGAAAATCATCCCGCTGCTGTCAGCGAGTTCACACCGGCAGAAACGATTGCGAGTGCGGTCGATCTCTATTAGAGAACGCGCTGCTACAATATTCCGACGAATACACATTTGTAAAGGTTTT
>Ga0316189_10002128_pt1 | contig 19509 bp, 15 predicted proteins | sample LowCovwburrow_MG_FD_204930 | JGI IMG/M metagenome (GOLD analysis project Ga0316189, IMG submission 204930) | Coastal sediment microbial communities from Maine, United States - Lowes Cove worm burrow | ecosystem: Environmental > Aquatic > Marine > Coastal > Sediment | place: USA: Maine... | reverse complement strand
TGCTTAAATTTAAGGCAATATGGGACCGGGGTTTTATCCCCGGTCCCACAAGCTTTAGAGATGAAGGGCTTTAAAGGGAATGCGCTCCACGTCCAAATTCAGGGTAGGCTTCAAGACCAAGTTCGGCCTTATCAAGACCCAAGACTTCGTCTTCTTCTTCGGCCCGGATACCAACGGTGGTCTTTAAGACGATCCACGTGAGACTTGATGTGATGATCACAAAAGTCCCGATGGCTAAGATACCAATGGCTTGTGTGGCAAAACTGGCATCACCGTTGGTGAGCGGAACCGCCAAGGTGCCCCAGATCCCACACAACAGGTGAGCCGGGATCGCACCGACAACATCGTCAATTTTAAGCTTATCCAAAAGAGGAACCGCAAAGACCACGATGGCACCCCCAACGGCACCGATGAGGATCGCCGAGCCCAATGTTGGTGTATCCGGCCCCGCCGTGATGGAAACCAAACCACCGATGGCCCCGTTCAACGCCATGGACAGGTCGACTTTTTTGTAGACCAACTGGGTCAACAGAACGGCCGCAACCACACCGCCAGCCGCAGCCATGTTGGTGTTGGCAAAAACGTTCGCCATGGCAATCGCGTTCGCAGCAGAATCCAACGCCAGCACAGAGCCGCCGTTAAAGCCAAACCAACCGAGCCATAGAATAAAGGTGCCAACGGTTGCCAACGGCATGTTTGCACCCGGGATGGGGTGAACGGAACCGTCTGCTCCGTATTTGCCTTTACGCGCGCCCAAGATGATGGCACCGGTCAAAGCTGCCCAGCCGCCAACAGAGTGAACAATGCTTGATCCAGCAAAATCGGCAAAGCCCATTTCAGTCAACCAGCCACCGCCCCATGTCCAAGCGCCTTGGATGGGATAGATGAAGGATGTGAGAACAACAACGAAGATCAAGAAAGGCCAAAGTTTGATGCGTTCAGCAACGGTACCGGAAACGATACTTGCCGCCGTCGCCACAAACACCATTTGGAAGAACCAATCCGAAGAGGCCGAATAACCCGCTTCGAAATTGGCACCCGTTTCAGCCAACGCCGCTGCATCATCAGCAGCCCAAGGCATAATGGACCCGATATAACCCGTAACGTCCATATACATAAGGTTATAGCCGACCGCGTAGAACATGATGCCGGCAAGGGCATAAAGCGTGATGTTTTTCAAACAAATGGTGGCGGTGTTTTTGGACCGCACGAGGCCCGATTCCAACATGGCAAACCCGGCGGCCATAAACATGACCAGCGCGCCGTTCACCAAAAATGAAAAACTGTTGAGGATATAAGCGGTTTCAGAAGAAACCTCTGCGAAGGCCGGGCTTGTCACAAGCATGAGTGATGCCGCCAGACCAGGAACGAGAATACGTTTCGTCATGGAAGTTCTCCTTAAAGTGCTGCGGCGTCAGTTTCGCCGGTGCGAATGCGCAACGCTTTTTCCAAATCGACGACAAAAATCTTGCCGTCACCAATTTTGCCGGACGTCGCCGCATTTGAGATGGCTTCGACGGCCCGCTCAACTTGATCGGCGCCAACGGCGACTTCGATCTTCACCTTGGGGAGGAAATGGATCTCGTATTCCGCTCCCCGGTAAATTTCCGATTGTCCTTTTTGGCGACCGTAGCCTTTGACTTCGGTGACGGTCATACCTTCTATGCCCAGCCCGGTGAGGGCTTCACGCACCTCGTCGAGCTTAAATGGCTTGATGATGGCCATGATGAATTTCATCGTTTTGTTTCCCTTTGTTGTGTCTGTCACAGTCAACCTGCGATCAGGCTAACCCTTACAAGGGTCGTGCCAACTCTTGCGAAAAGCCATTTATGCATTTATATTCAAAGGGTTAAAAACAATTCAGGAGAAATTAGGCCATGCCACCAGGCATATATATGCCTAAATAAGAGGCATGATAGCTTTAATGCTTAATATTTAGGCATTAAAGATGGGGCAGAGTCTTCAAGGCTGGACAAATGGTGCAAAGACGTGAATTCTAGGGCCTCAGATTTAAACCGTTCGCCAGCAACATCTTGAAGGCCTTTGTTATGACAGCTTCTCAAAATCGTAAATCCACAAGCAAAGCCCTCACGGTCGATATTTTGGTGATCGGTGGCGGACTTGCGGGTGGCACCTTGTCGTTGGCTTTGGCCCAAAACGGCTTTCAAGTGGCGACGGTTGATAAAGAGGATACCGCAGGCTGGGTCGACCAGGGCTTTGACGGCCGCTCATCTGCGATTGCCTTGTCGAGCCAGCGGGTGCTGCAAAGCGTTGGCATTTGGGACGTCATCGAAAAAGAAACCGCCCCTATTAATGACATTCGCGTTGCCGATGGGCATTCGCCGTTGTTCTTGCACTATGATCATGAACAGTTGGGCACCGATCCATTCGGTTACATGATGGAAAATCGATCCTTGCGCAAAGCCTTGAACGTGTTGGTGCCAAAGACCAAGGGTTTGCAATACTTTGCCCCCAATGAGGTCGTTGATCTGGACAGATCAAAAAATGGTGTCACGGCAGAGCTGAAGGACGGCACCAAAATTCAGGCCCGCTTGGTCGTGGCTTGCGATGGGCGTGGGTCTAAAACCCGCGAAGATGCCGGTATTCACTTAACCAAGTGGGATTACAAACAGGCCGGAATCGTCTGCACCGTCGAACATGACCAGCCGCATAATTTCTGTGCCCAGGAACATTTCTTGCCCAGCGGTCCGTTCGCGATCTTGCCGTTACCGGGCTCACAAGAAAAACCGGGCTGTCGCTCGTCGATTGTATGGACGGAACGCGCCGACTTGTGGCCGATTATGATGGACTTGGACGACGACGACTTTATGGAAGAGTTAGAATTACGCTTTGGTGACTTTTTAGGACCCTTAAAAGTCATCGGTCCGCGCTTTGCTTATCCGTTGTCGTTGCAATATGCCGAAACCTATCGGGACGAACGCCTCGTCTTGGTCGGTGACAGTGCCCACGGCATGCACCCGATTGCGGGACAGGGCCTGAACATGGGCCTGCGCGATGTGGCGGCCCTCGCCGAAGTCCTTTTCGATGCCAAACACACGGGACAAGACATTGGTTCGGCCTTGGTGTTGGAAAAGTATGAGAAATGGCGTCGTTTTGATAACGATTTGATGTTGGGTGTCACAGATGCACTGGTGAAATTGTTTTCAAACGACATTGAACCGATCCAATTGGCCCGCGACATTGGCATGGCCACCGTCAATCAATTGCCAGACTTAAAAAAGTTCTTTATGCGCCATGCCATGGGCACGGTTGGCGACCTACCAAAGTTGATGCGCGGCGAAACCTTGTAATCAACCAAATGCACAAATGCCTTTTTATTTCGGCGTCGAAGTCTGCTGATTTGGTCCCGATCAAGACGAAAAAGCGTGCAGGAGTGGGTCATTTCGTTTGTAACCAGCCCCGCCACGCCAGAACCATTCAATACCCAGTATTGGCAATTCAATATCGCATAACCATTTGTTTTTAGTGGACTTCTTTCATTTGTAATTTTTGTGCAATCTATAGCCCATAAAATGACGCCTGAGAAAAGGGGCTGTACTTTTAGATGATATAAATTGCACTATTGTTACCTCAGTGGCCTAAGAGACTGATATCACGAAGTAATTACGCTTGAAATAAAATCTATACTGAATCTCGGCTGAGGTTCGCGGCCCTGAGTTCATTGAGATAATGAGTCATCATGGCGTCTTGATTTTCGCCATAACGATACAGCAAGTTCCAGGTAAAATAGCCACTGTCATGACCATCGTTAAAGGTAATTGCGATGGCGTAATTTCCCACAGGCGTGATGGCTTCAATCTCGACATCACGTTTGCCGCTGACCAGTTGTTTTTGGGACGGGGCGTGGCCTTGAACTTCGGCCGACGGGCTTTCCACACGCAGCAATTCAATGGGTATGGCAAAGCTGGTGTTATTATCGAAATCGATATCAAGGGTATGCGCCTTTCGATTGAGGCGAATTTCCGTGGGCGCGTGGCGCTGCCCAAAAGTATGGGTATTCTCGGTCATGAAAGCTCTCGGGCTTCGCATTCCAACATAATCGGAATACCGTCACGAATAGGGTAGGCCAATCCAGCTTTCTCGCTGATGAGTTCTTGCGCCTTTGCGTCATACTGCAAAGGTTCTTTTGTTAACGGGCAGACCAATACTTCTAAAAGCTTTGGATCAACACTGATTTTGGGTTGAGTCATAGAGAAAACCTTGGTTTAAGTTAATGTTTGAGGCCGGGGGAAGTGGTCACATCGGCAGAATTCATTTCAAAAAGCGATATTAACATTTCGGCACGTTCATGGTGTGTTGAACATTCTAAAAGAGCTTGTTTTTCCGTGGATTCAAACGGACAAGACATGGCCAATGAAGACACCAAGGCCTCATAAGGCGCGTCGGCCACCGCATCCCAATCCGCATCAATCTCTTTGCTGGAAAAATATTCTTTCATGAGATTTAAAATTCGGTCACGGCCGGGGCCTTCACTTTGCTCTGTTGGGTATGGGTCTTGATGGTATGGGGAAAAATCAACAAGGGCTTGGCGATAACCATGAATGGTTTCAACGACCGAAGACTTGATCAAAAACCGGGAAATGCCTTCTAAGGTTACGTGATAACGCCCGTCCCCCGGATCGGTGAATTGAACGATACGTCCAACTGTTCCGACATCGAAAAGATCTACATCATTGGGGATGGGGTCTTCACAGTCTTGGCGCGGTTGCACAACGCCGATCAAACGGGACTGTCCCAACATGTCGTCGATAAGACTGATATAGCGGGGTTCATACACACTGAGCGGAATATGTCCAAACGGAAGAAGCATGACGCCCGACAACGGAAAAAGCGCGATGGTGTCAGGCAATTGTAACGGAGCACGAACGCTGGTCATAGAAACTCATTTCATCTGGATTAGCTTAAATTTGGTCACATTCGCATCAAATCACAAGCCTCAAGAAAATAATACTGCAGATAAACGTTTGCGGGCTTGGGCGACAAGAGGCTCTGTAGGGCCGATGGCATCAAAGATCTTAATCAGCTGCTTGCGTCCGGCTTCATCGTTCCAATGTCGGTTTTGACGAACAATTTCTAAAAGGTGATCTATGGCGTGTTCGGTTTGTTGGGCCGCAAACAAAGTTTGAGCCAATTTAAGGCGCGCGTCCAAATTTTTGGGGTCCGCGTTGACGGTGCGCTCAAGCTCTAGGATCTCTGACGGCTGTGTTTGTGCGCTTTGTTTCGCGAGCTCTAAAACCGAAAGGGCTTGGCTGATTTCTGGTGAAGCCTTTGTTTTTGGGTCCAAGGCGTCAATAATGTCTTGTGCGCGATCAAAGTCTGGCACGCCCGCAATGGCGCGTATCATGCCGGCTAAGGCCGGAACATAACTGGAGTCTTGGCTCAAAATGGTCGTATAGATTTCTTCGGCCTCAAGACAATTGCCTTGGTTAAGACAGTCCAAGGCTTGCCTCATGGCGGCTTCAATGGGCGGAACCGCATCTCCAATCAACTTATCAATGAAGCTTTGTAACTGGGCTTCGCCTTGAACCCCGGCAAAGGCATCGACGGGTCTACCATCTTTAAAGGCATAGACGGTCGGAACGCTTTGAATTTGCAGTTGTTGAGCCAAAGCTTGATTTTCATGAATGTTGAGTTTGACCATACAGACCAAACCACCCGTGCGTCTGACGATCTTTTCGAGTTGTTCGCTTAAACCCGCACAGCTTTGACTGTCGGCGGCCCAAAACTGAACGATAACAGGTTGTTTTTCGGATGCCTCGATGACGTCTTTGACAAAAGAATCGGTATTTCCGTGCTTGATAACATCAAAAGTAGGCTCAGATTTTGGGGCCTCAGAGGCCATGGGACCAAGATCAAAGCGTGGCTTTTCGCTGGGCTGTTGTTGGCTTTCGTGTCCGGGATCTAAAATGATTTTGCTCATGGTGGTCAAAGTGCCCTAAATTGTGTTCGCTAAAAAATGGAGGGAAAGCTCATAATGCGCAAGCCTTATGTCAAATCTGTGAAAAATCGACAAAAATGGGGTCGTGATGATGGGCTTTTAAAAAAAGAACAAGGTCAGGCCCACTGATGGTGAGGGTTTGGGTGTTGGTCAGGGGATGAAAATTAACAGCTGTTGCGTCGGCCAGAGTTTTATCCAAAACGACTTGGACTTTGTCATCTGTATCATTCATCACAGAAAAAGGCGTGACTGATCCGGGTTGGACCCCCAAAACCTGTTGCAAGGTTTCAGGTCGTGCAAAAGATAAATTTGTTGATTTGATATGCTTGCGCAGGGTTTTTAAATCAATAACACGCCCTTCTTCACAAACAATAAGCCATAAATTTTGATTTTTTTCTTTGAGAAAGAGGTTTTTTGAATGAAGGCCTGCGATTTCGCCCCGCAAGCTTTGAGACTCTTTGACCGTCATAAGGGGGGCGTGCGTATGGGTCTGAACCACAATATTTAGCCGAGAAAGACAGGCCATAAGCGCACTGGGCGTGGCGGGCTTGAGGGTGATGGGCTCAGACATTTAAACTCCTTATAAGGGGAAAAATAGCAGGAATTAAAAAAAGTGAAAAGAGAGCTTGCAAAGCAAGGATGGCTGGGTATGATCGCCCCGCTTACGAAGATGGTTAAGCGGGCGTAGCTCAGGGGTAGAGCATAACCTTGCCAAGGTTAGGGTCGTGAGTTCGAATCTCATCGCCCGCTCCATCTTCTTCTTTCTAGACCTCAGAAAGAATATTAAGTTAGCACTAAAATAACTGGGCCTCGGCCCGGTTTTTTTGTGCCTAAATTCTGACGTCCCATGCGGCCTCTTTTTCATAAAAAAATGGATTATCCCTTGAGGTTCTCGTAACCTATTTCCAGCTATAAGGTGTTAAGGCCCCAACCCCGAGGGCTATCGTTAAAAATTGGCTAATCATAAAGTCAGCTGAGCACGGCAAGAACGAGGGATATTTAACATGGCTAAAGCCAAAGAAACGATCTCCATTGACCAAGCTACGCGCGCGCGCATCATTTCAAAAATAACAAAAAACGTTGTGAAGCAGGCGAGCAAATCCATGCAGCCGCACATGAAACAATATGTGAAGCAGTATTTTGGTCATTTGATTTTAAATGAACTGGAAAGCTCATCTCCACAATTGCTGGCCAATTTGGCTTTACATCACCTGAAAACAGGCTCGAAGCGTAAAGATGACTCGCCGGTGGTGCACGTCTATAACCCCTCTGAAAAAAAAGACGGCTGGAGCATCGGTCACACCGTTGTGGAAGTGGTCAGCAATGACATGCCGTTTCTTGTCGATAGCATAACCGCTGAAGTGAACCGCCAAGGTATTGGCGTGCATTTGGCGATTCACCCGGTTCTGCGGGTCAGGCGAACCAAAGCAGGTCTGCTTTCCTCGATCATTGAACCTGGCATGTTGGGTTCAGAAACAGATATTCACGGCGAAAGCTTTATTCATTTACAAATCGAAGAACAACCCGAAGCTCATCACAAAGACATTGAAGCTGGAATTGTCGAAGCTTTAAATGAAGTTCGTTTGGCTGTGCGCGACTGGCGCACCATGCGCAGTGGCTTGGCCGAGCTTATTGATGAGCTTGAAACGATGACGACCTGCATTCCCATTGAAGAGATTAGCGAAGTTCGCGATTTTTTGCGCTGGCTCCATGACGACAATTTTACATTCTTGGGCTATCGGGAATATGAATTTGTGGGCAAGGGTGAAAAAGCAAAAGCGATTGTGCGCAAAAACAGTGGCCTCGGCATTTTAAGCGACCCGGATCGTGTTGCCTTTCAAGAAATGCGCAACATGGCGAAAATGCCTCCCGAAGTGCGCGCCTTTCTCAGCAAAACAGATTTGTTGATGGTGACAAAATCCGATATTCGCTCGCGGGTTCACCGTCCCGTGTATATGGATTCCATTGGCATCAAGCATTTAAATGCCGACGGTGAAGTGATCGGTCAGCGCGTATTCTTTGGTCTGTTTACGGCGGGGGCTTATCAACGCAGCGTGCGCGATATTCCGTTGCTGCGCCGCAAACTTCGACACGCCTTTGACAATGCCGGAATGGCCGCCAATAGCCATGCCGGAAAAACGCTGCTGAATATTTTAGAAACCTTTCCCCGCGATGAATTGTTCCAATCGTCAGACCAGCAACTGTTGGAAACATCTCTCGGCGTTTTGCGCCTACAAGATCGTCAAAGGTTGGCCTTGTTTGTGCGTCGCGACGATTTTGAACGCTTTATGAGCTGTCTGATTTACCTGCCCCGAGATCATTACACCACGGACTTGCGGTGCAAAGTTCAAAACGAACTGGCCGCAACATTTGATGGCGAGGTGGTTTCTCATTATGCAAAATTGGGCGATGACCCACTGGCTCGTTTGCATTTGGTGATTAAGACAACGCCCGGAAAAATTCCGAAATATGATCATCAAGCCGTCGAAGAAAAACTGGTCGAGATGACGAAATCTTGGTCGGATCGATTGCGTGGAGTGTTGATAGATTGTCATGGTGAAATGGAAGGCATCCGTCTTTTAGAAGCTTACCAAAACGCTTTTGACCGCGGTTATGAAGATCATTACGATTCGATACAAACCTTAGATGATATCAATCGGATCGAACCCACCTATGCTTATGGTCGACTGGGCTTGAATCTCTATGAGCAAAATTCGCCTTATGGGCCGCCGATGCGGTTTAAAATATATCACCCACGGTCGTCTGCGGCGCTTTCGGATGTGTTGCCGATGCTGGAAGACCTAGGTCTGAGGGTTATTAAAGAGTTTCCTTATAAAGTTCGTCCAAAAGGGGCTGATTATAAAATCGTCATTCACGATTTTGGTCTAGAACCCCGAGGCCCCTTGGTCGGCTCGGCCTATGATATTCGCCATCACTTTCACCAAGCCTTCGACCATATTTGGGAAGGCAACATGGAAAGTGATTCACTGAATGCGCTGATTTTGGCGGCGGGTTTGGCGTGGCGAGAAGTGGTGGTTTTGCGGGCTTATACCAAGTATCTCCGTCAAGCTGGGATCGCTTTTTCCGAAGACTACATGTCCAGAACCTTGCGGGAAAACGGCGCGGTTACACGGGCCATCATTGAATTGTTTACAGCCCGATTTGAACCACAGGCAAAACAAACCGATCAGGTCAAAGCCACGCGTAAGGCGACACGCATCCGCAAAAAAATTGACAAGTTGTTGGAAGATGTATCCAGCGCCGATGAAGATAAAATTTTGCGACGTTATGTGAATTTGGTCGATGTTACGTTGCGTACAAACTTCTATCAGAAAGGTGAAGACGATCTGCCAAAAGCTTGGCTGTCGTTTAAGTTATCCAGTCAAGACGTCGAAGATCTTCCGTTGCCACGTCCAAAGTATGAAATCTTTGTTTACTCGGCCGAGGTCGAAGGTGTTCATTTGCGCTTTGGCAACGTTGCCCGGGGCGGCTTGCGCTGGTCGGATCGCAGAGAAGATTTCCGGACCGAAATTTTAGGGTTGGTCAAAGCTCAGCAAGTTAAAAATGCGGTCATTGTCCCTGTGGGATCGAAAGGCGGGTTTGTCATGAAAAACCCACCAGCCCCAGAAGAAGGCCGCGAAGCTTTCATTAATGCCGGAATCACATGTTACAAAACCTTCATCCGTGGCCTGTTGGATTTAACCGATAACCTAGACGCCAAAGGCCGCGTCTTGCCCCCCAAAGACGTTGTCCGATTGGATGGTGACGACCCCTACTTGGTGGTTGCCGCTGATAAGGGAACGGCGACGTTTTCTGACATCGCGAATTCGGTTTCCGAAGAATATGGTTTTTGGTTGGGGGATGCTTTTGCTTCGGGCGGCAGCGTCGGTTATGACCATAAAAAGATGGGCATCACGGCAAAAGGCGCCTGGGAATCGGTCAAGCGTCATTTCCGTGAAATCGGTGTCGACACACAATGCGAGGACTTTAGCGTTGTCGGTGTTGGCGATATGTCGGGCGATGTGTTTGGCAATGGTATGTTGCTGAGCAAACACATTTGCCTACAAGCTGCTTTTAACCATCTGCACATCTTTATCGATCCCAAGCCGAATGCCGCGAAGGCTCTTGTGGAACGTCAGCGTTTGTTTGACCTGCCCAGATCAAGTTGGTCGGATTACAAGGCCAAGCTTATTTCAAAAGGCGGTGGTATCTTTGAACGCAGTGCGAAGTCCATAGACTTAAGTCCTGAAATGAAAGCCATGTTTGATGTGACGTTGGACAAAGTCACGCCAAATGAACTGATCAAATTGATTTTGAAAAAAGAAGTCGATCTGTTGTGGTTTGGCGGTATTGGCACGTATATCAAAAGCTCCTCTGAATCTCATCTTGAGGCAGGAGACCGGACCAACGATGCGGTGCGGGTCGATGGAAATGAAGTTCGTGCAAAAGTCATTGGCGAAGGGGCAAACCTGGGCACCACACAACGATCGCGGATTGAATATGCTTTAAATGGCGGACGTCTGAATACCGATTCCATTGATAATTCGGCGGGTGTGGATTGTTCGGATCACGAGGTCAACATCAAGATCTTGCTTGACGTTCAAGTTCAGCAAAAGAAGTTAACGCCGAAGGCGCGCAATACCTTGTTGGCCAGTATGACGGACGAAGTGGGCGAGTTGGTGCTGTGGGATAATTACGAACAGACCCAAGCGATTTCCATGATTGAAGCGCATGGCATCAAAATGACCGATAACCAAATGCGCTTGATGCGGATGTTGGAAAAATCGGATCGTTTAAATCGAGAAGTTGAATTTTTACCAGATGATGAAACGTTGTCCGAACGCATGGCTGTGGGGCAAGGTCTAACGCGTCCAGAGATCGCCGTGTTATTGTCATATGCAAAAATCTGGTTATTCGATGAATTGCTCGATAGCAATTTACCCGATGATGAATTGTTGACCAATGACTTAACCCGTTATTTCCCGACCCCCCTGCACACCAAATATGCGGCGGGAATATCAAAGCACCGCCTGCGTCGGGAAATTGTTGCAACACGCGTGACCAATTCCATGATCAACCGAGTTGGCGGAACATTCTTGACACAAATTGCCGAAAAGACCGGCATGATTCCCTCAGAAATCGCACGGGCCTATATTGTCGCGCGTGAATCTTTGGGGGTCCGCGAGTTGTGGTCACAGATCGAAGCCTTAGACAATAAGGTGCCAGCCCAAGCCCAAATGGGCATGCTTTTAGCGATCAGTAAATTGTTAGAGCGTGGCACGGTTTGGCTGCTGCGCAATGGGGATAAACCCATCAACATGACACAAACCGTTGCCCGTTTCCAAAACGGCATCGGTCAATTGGCAAGTGGCTTGAATGCGGTCGTGCCAAAGGTTTATCAAAAACAGATCAAAGAACGTGCCCAAGTCTTTATCGATGACGGTGTCCCAAAAGACTTGGCTGAATCTGTTGCGGGCCTGATCAATTTGGCCTCTGGTTTTGACATTGTGGTGCTGACGGAACAACGCAATCTCAATATCTGTGAGGTGGCGCGTCTGTATTATGCCATGGGGCAAAAGTTCTGCCTCGGTCAGTTGCGCATCGAATGCGAAGCCTTGGAAGGCAATAGCCATTGGCAAAAATTAGCCGTGTCGGCTTTGGTCGAAGAACTGTTCAGCCATCAAGTTCAATTGGCAGGGCATGTTTTGGATATGGCCTCTGGCGGCAAAGACTTGACGAAGGCTATGGATCAATGGACGGTCAATCATCAAGACGCCATTGATCGAACAGATCAATTGCTGACAGAGTTGTGGGCCGGTGATATTTCAGATATTTCCATGGTGGCGGTTGCCAGTCGAGCCTTTAAATCTTTGGCCGATGAGTGTTCCAATCGGACGCGTTGAACGGGTTAAGACATGATCGAAGTTCAAAATCTTGAAAAAAGCTTTGGTGATGTACAGGCTTTAGAGGGTTTAAGTTTTCAAGCGCGTGACGGCGAAGTGACGGGCTTGATCGGCCCCAATGGCGCGGGCAAGACGACGGCCTTTCGGGTTGTATATGGTTTGTTGGTTGCGGATGCGGGCAAGGCTTTTGTTGACGGCATTGATGTGGCCCAAGATCGCATGGGTGCGCAACGGAACTTAGGCGTTTTGCCCGATGTTCGTGGCCTTTATCCCCGCCTTACCGCACGCGAACACATTCGTTATTTTGGCGAACTTCATGGGGCTTGTGGGCAAGACCTTGAAGATGATATTGCGGATCTTATAAATCGTCTTGGTATGCAAGATTTTGCGGATCGGCGCGCCAAAGGCTTTTCCCGTGGACAAGAATTAAAGGTCGCGTTGGGACGGGCTTTGGTGCATCGCCCTAAAAATCTGATTTTGGATGAACCCACCAATGGCCTAGATGTTATGAGTTCCAGAGCTGTTCGCCAATTGATCGAAGAGATGAAGGGGCAAGGCCATTGCATCTTGATTTCCAGCCACATCATGAGTGAAGTTTCCGCATTGTGTGACCGCTTGATCATTGCCGCAGGAGGGCGCCTGATCGCCGAAGGTTCGCCCGACGAGCTTCGTGAACTTGCTGGAGCCGAAGATTTGGAAGAAGTTTTTGTGCGGGTGCTTATGAAAGCGGGTGCTCTGGGAGGCGCGGCAGCATGAACGGTTGGGCAAGACGGTTGTGGATCGTCTTTACAAAAGAAATTAAAGACCATGCACGGGATCGGCGCTCGTTGACGTTGGCGTTGATCTATCCCTTGTTGGGCCCCCTGTTGGTGGCGTCGGGTTTGTATATGGCGGGCAAGACCTTAAACACGGATTATCGTGAACGGCCCTTGAATGTACCTGCTGTGGGCTTGGAACATGCTCCGGCTTTGGCAGCTCATTTTAAAGCCCATAATATTAAAATTGTTCCCGCGCCCGATACACAAGACGCGCGCAATGCAGAGGTCCGCGAAGGGCGTCTGCCCGTGGTGTTGGTGGTACCCGCTCGGGCTAAAAATGCCGATAACTTTAGCGTTGATGTGATTACAAACTTAGGCCGGGCAGATAACTTGCGCGCCACGGCCAGACTGGCCGATGTGATTGCGCGCTATAATGAAAAGATTGCCTCAGAACGGGCCACGGCTGCGGGACTTTCCGGTGATTATGCATCCCCCATTAAAATGAGAAAAATTAATGTGGCACGCGATGCAAATATTGCGGTGTTTTTTTACAATATGATGCCGCCGCTGATTATTTTCATGATCTTTTTGGGCGGCGTTCATTTGTCCATTGATACCACGGTGGGGGAACGCGAACGCGGCGCGCTGGAACCTTTGTTGTTGGCGCCTGTGGAACGCTGGGTTTTGTTGTTGGCAAAGTCCGGGGCGGCGCTGGCCTTTACGGCCGTGACCACTTTTGTAAACGTTGGGGCCTTTAAGGGTTTTATGGGACTTGCTGCGGGAAGTGCCGAACAGTTGACACAGCCACCGGGGTGGGGGGTATTTGCAGCTATCATTGCCATCTCGATCCCGCTGATGGCGATTGCCGTGGCGTTGCAGATGTCCATCGCCGTGATTACAAAATCGATGAAAGAAGCTCAGATTTATTTAGGGTTGCTGCCATTGGTGCCAGCCCTTCCGGGTATGGTTTTGGTGTTTCAACCGATCAATCCATCGGACTTGATTATGGCTTTGCCGGTGTTTGGTCAGATGGTTCTGATCGGTCAGTTGGTGGCCGAGCAAAGCCTAGAGCTGCGCCATATCCTGATCGCCACCTGCAGCACGTTTGTGGCCGCCGGGTTTATCTTTATCCTCGCCGCCAGGTGGTTCCGTCGCGAGAAGATGTTTGTGTTGGGTTAGCGGGGACTAAAACCACATACGCTTGCGTCCATCTCGAGCAATATTATCCAAAATTTGCTGTCGTATGGCTTTGATGCGGGCACCTTCTTTCCCGCTTTTTCCACCGCCTTTAGCCGCAGCGTGTAACAGCAATAAGAGCTGAGTATGAGAAGCCGTTCCGGTCACGGGTTTGTTTGAGATAAGGGCGGCGAGGTAGGCGCCGATTTCCCCCCCATCCAACCGACCATGGGGTGCGCGCACATCGTACTCGGTGGCTTGATCGGGCAGATTACCGATATAAATTTTCTTCGTCATATGAAAGGTTGCATTCCCGGTTCCCTCGGGAAGGTCAATCATCTGTTCTAAGGCTTGACAATCGACGCGCAATTGTTCAGCGCGGACAAGGGAAGAACTTAAAAAGACCAAAACAAACGCCGTCAGAATGATTCGCATGAGAACAAACCTAGTGCCTAAAGTGACGCATACCCGTAAAGACCATGGCCACGCCGGCTTTGTTTGCGGCTTCGATGACTTCATCGTCGCGAATGGACCCGCCCGGTTGAACCACAGCGGTGGCCCCAGCTTCAACGGCTTCTAAAAGACCATCAGAAAACGGGAAGAACGCATCGGAGGCAACCACCGAACCAATGGCCCAGCTTTGCTCGGCACCCGAAGCTTTAGCAGCTTGCTCGGCACGGAACGCGGCAATGCGACAGGAATTCACGCGGCTCATTTGGCCCGCACCGATGCCAACCGTCATGCCGTCTTTGACATAAACAATGGCATTGGACTTAACGTGTTTGCCGACGGTATAGGCAAATTTCATATCGGCCAGTTCGGCATCTGTTGGGGCTATTTCGGTGACGACTTTTAGGTCTTCGTACAAATCATTGTCGCGACCTTGAACCAGCAATCCACCGGCCAACATTTTTACGGTGCGTCCGCCAGCTTTGGGGTCTGGCATGGTGCCCGTGGTGAGCACGCGCACATTCTTTTTACCGGATAAGATTTTCAAAGCGTCTTCGTTAACGCTGGGGGCAATGACGACTTCGGTAAAGATCTTGGTAATTTCTTCGGCTGTCGCCCCATCAAGAGGGCGGTTCAAAGCGACGATGCCGCCAAATGCACTTTCTTGATCGCAAGAATAGGCGCGCTTGTAAGCGTCGACCAAGGTGTCCCCAACAGCCACGCCACAAGGGTTGGCGTGTTTGATAATGGCGCACGCGGTGTCGGCAAATTCAGCCACCAATTCAAAGGCGGCATCGGTGTCGTTGAGATTGTTATAGCTAAGCTCTTTGCCTTGCAGTTGTTCGGCATTGGCAACGCCCGGACGGCTATCGCCATTGACGTAGAATGCGGCCGCTTGGTGGGGGTTTTCGCCATAACGCATGGTTTGCTTGAGCTCACCTGCAAATGACAAACGCTTGGGCCACATTTGATCGGTTTCGTCGGCAAACCAAGTCGAGATGGCGGCATCATATGCGGCCGTGCGGGCATAAGCGCGTTGGGCCAAGAACTTGCGAGTGTCGAGGGTTGTGGCGCCAGAGTTCTGAGCCATTTCAGCCATCACGCGCTGGTAATCTTCGGGTTCGACAACAACGGTAACGTCACCATGGTTTTTGGCCGCAGCTCGGATCATTGCAGGGCCACCAATATCGATATTTTCGACGCAATCGTCATAAGACGCGCCGCGCGCCAGAGTTTCTTCAAATGGATAGAGGTTCACGCACAACAGGTCGATGGGGGCAATGTTGTGATCTTCCATGGCTTGAACATGTTCTGCATTATCACGCACCGCCAACAAGCCTCCGTGGATCGAAGGCTGTAAGGTTTTGACCCGACCATCCATGATTTCGGGAAAGCCTGTGTGCTGAGAAACTTCCGTGACCGGAACGCCCGCATCGGCGAGCATTTTAGAGGTCCCGCCTGTGGACAGAACTTCGGCGCCTTGATCGGCTAAAAAACGAGCAAATTCGACAATGCCTGTTTTGTCGGAGACGGAAAGCAAAGCGCGGCGGATGGGTTCTGACATGGAAACGAAGTCCTTAAAGGGTCAAGCGTGAATATATAGCTTGTTGCCATATACCAAAACATGACGTCCCGCGCCACCCCTAAGAACCAACGTCACCTTCGGGTGGCGCGTATTCGGGAACAAGAGCTTTAAGGCCAGTCATCAATTGTTCGCGATCTTCTCGCGTTGCGGCCTCTTTCATGAGGTCTAAGGCTTGCGTCACCTTTTCCATATCTTGGATGCGCGGCGAGGCCAGCAAAATACCCGGAGACTGGGTTGAAACAGGGGGTTCTGATCCATGAAAAATTTCTTCAAAAAGCTTTTCGCCTGGGCGGGTTCCGGTGAATTGAATATCAATATCTTCATCGGGCTTGAGATTGGCCAAGCGAATCATTTGCCGGGCCAGTTCGACGATTTTGATGGGCTCGCCCATATCGAGCACGAAAATCTTTCCATCATTTTGGTGATCATTCACGCCCAGGCTTGAGGCCTGAAGAACCAATTCAACGGCTTCGCGGATGGTCATAAAATAACGTGTCATATCCGGATGGGTGACGGTTAACGGCCCGCCTGCATTGAGCTGGCGTTGAAATAACGGCACGACCGATCCGGTTGATCCTAAAACATTGCCAAAGCGGACGGTGACAAAGCGGGTTCCCTCTTGTGGTCCGCGGCGAAGGTCTAGGGCTTGGACATAGGTTTCGGCGATGCGTTTGGTTGCCCCCATAATGTTGGTGGGGTTCACGGCTTTGTCTGTGGAAATCATCACCATAACAGCTACATCAGCCGCTTCGCAGGCATCGGCGATGTTGCGCGTGCCAAAAGCATTGGTGAGAATGCCTTCAAAGGGATTGTCTTCCACCAAAGGCACATGTTTTAGGGCCGCCGCGTGAAACACCAATTCAGGTTTGTAGTGGGCGAAAACTTGATCTATGCGTTCGCGTGTTCGAACATCAGCGATCACGGCATGACGGGTCACATCCGGGGCGCACTCAATCATTTCGCGGTCAATTTGATAAAGTGCAAATTCAGAGTTTTCCACCAAAACCAATTCAGCGGGGCCAATGTTGGCCACTTGTCGAACGAGTTCAGAGCCAATGGATCCGCCAGCACCCGTAATGAGAACACGCTTGTTTTTAACCAGTGCCGCCATGGCCTCGCGGTCAAGCGGTTGTTGGGGGCGGCCCAAAAGGTCTTCGATGGCAATGGGGCGAATGCGCACTTCATCTTGGGTGCCGGACTTTAAATCATGCACTCTGGGCATGCGGGCCAAACTCATGCCAAGGCGTTCGGCGATTTCCAAAAGGTCACGAACTTCGGTGCCTTTAAAAGCATCTTTGGTCAGGACCAAGCGTTGTGGGCGTTCGGTTCCCGCGAGTTGGCCGATGACGGACTCGATTTCACCGAGTGTGCCAAGGACGTTCACACCATGGATCAAACGTCCGACCCGGTTGCGTGATTCGGAAAGAATACCGATGGGGCGATAGGTGGCGTTTTTGGCGCGCTGGGTGGCACGGATAAACAATTCGGCTTCGTCTCCAGCACCGACCAAAAGCACAGGAACTTGAGAGACTTGTTGGGTATTTAAGGCCCTGTCTTTAAACAATCGATAGGCAAACCGGGGTCCACCCAACATGGCCATAAGGACGAACCAATTAATGATGGGAACGGACCGGGGCAGGCCTTCTATGCGAAAGAGAACAAGAGAAATGAGGCCAAAAACGAAAATTAAAACCGATACAGCCTTAAAGAGCGCGACCAGATCATTCATGGAAGCATACCGCCAAATACCGCGGTACAGACGCATGCTGAGGAAGACCACAATGGCAAGACAGACAAACAATAATGTGCCGGGAAGCAGAGCTTGAACATAAAAGGCATCAAACTGAAAGTTTAAGCGCAAACCCATGGATAGGCCAAAAGACAACGCAACCATGATGACATCATGAGCAAAAGCGATGGTCGCGCGTGAATTTGGCAATAAACTTGTGGGCAAGAGGGCCATGCGAATTTACCTAAAACGAGACAGTATGGAAGTTGGCAATCAAGACAACAAACGGAGCCTACCATAAGCCCCTATTGAACAAAGCAATTAATCTCATATCAAAGAAAATTCTCTGCATTTTGGTCGGATGCGCAGAGCAAACTTAACCGACGGCTTAAAAGGTGACTGGTGTTGACTGGGTTAAAGTCTCGATGGATTTGAGAAGATTATGAATATAAAAAGTCAGATAACATACTGTAATTATGAAAAAAACCACCCTTAAGCATTAGAGTGTTAAATTTAGCCCTAAGTTAGCGCAAAAGATTAAACTTAAAAATACAGCGAATGGCGCTGATTCCGTCTTTCCAACCGATTTTTTTGCCTTCCTCGTAGGATCGATTGTTATAGGAAACAGCAACTTCCACAAAACGGGGTTTGGGAGATAATTTGCTCAGTTTGGCTGTAAGTTCTGGTTCGATGCCAAAACGGTTCTCTGTAATTGTGACCTGATCCAAAAGTGATTTTGGGATTAGCTTATAACATGTTTCCATATCAGTGAGTTTCAATCCGGTCAGTAAGTTAGACAATCCGGTTAGGAAACGATTGGCTAGCCCGTGGATGAAATAGTGAGCTTCGGTAGAATTGCGATCTAAAAAACGAGAGCCATAAACAACATCAGCTTTACCGCTTAAAATGGGTTTTAATAATTTTTCGAAATCATTTGGGTCGTATTCCATATCAGCATCTTGAACGATGATGAGATCACCTGTTGCCGCACTAAACCCTGAGCGCAAAGCAGCCCCTTTTCCTTTATTTTCAATGTGATGTAAAACCCGAACACAGTTGCTTTGTTGGGCATGTCGTTGTGCAATTTCAAGAGAGCCATCTGCTGAACAATCGTCAACAATTATAATTTCCATTGCTAAACCGGAAATACCAGCGCCAAGGACCTTTTCGATCACGTTCGATAAGGTTTTTTCTTCATTGTAGCAAGGAATAACAACACTAAGTTTCTTCATCAATTCGAATTTCCTTCGCGGTTCAAAGACCACTTAATCAGTGCACCATTTCCCGACAAAGGGATCGTAATGACAATTTGTTCCGCTCTTCGATGTTCCCCTGAATGGCCTAAATAGATACTTTCTTCAAGTTTAACTTGGCCATTCGAGGACCTTAGGCGCCAAGTTTCTTTGTTTTTGGTATCCAAACGCAGCAAAGCCCCATGGTTTTCCCCCAAAAGAGACGTATGAACGTTTGGGTGGAGATGAAAGCGGATGGTCGCATACTCACCGCCCGTTCCGACCAATCGATCTTCGCCACGAACGTCGCCGCCTGTGGGGCTCAGAAAAAGAGATCGATGATGGGTCAATCCGAATGTATTAACGTAACCATCGTGACGGGTTTCAATGAGCGTCCCGTGCTCGCTGTCTTTACGGTCGCATTTGACGTCTTGTGGGCCTCGACGCAACGTGCCATCAAGAGCAAAGGCTGCGGATGAGGTATCATTTACCGTCAATGTGGAATGGGCCGCCGTTGCGGCAAGGGCGACACGCCAAGGGTCTGTTGGGCTAGAGCGTGCCCCGCAATTGACAATGAGACGATTTTTCCCGACACACATCTCGAAACTCAGTGTGCCCGCATGATGTCGATTGCCCGGACCACCGGGTTTTCCGCAATCCATAAGGATGGACGTTGAATCTGCGCTTAGCTTTTGAAAACCTGCGTAGGGTGCGCTC
>Ga0316189_10002127_pt1 | contig 19511 bp, 13 predicted proteins | sample LowCovwburrow_MG_FD_204930 | JGI IMG/M metagenome (GOLD analysis project Ga0316189, IMG submission 204930) | Coastal sediment microbial communities from Maine, United States - Lowes Cove worm burrow | ecosystem: Environmental > Aquatic > Marine > Coastal > Sediment | place: USA: Maine... | reverse complement strand
ATCACACCAAAACATTAGAATCACAGAAACTAAAATAATTCCTGCCATACCCTTCTTGAATACATTTTCAGATATATCTTTCCCTACAAAAACACCAATAAGAACTCCTAAAAGCATCCAAGGAATTAATTTTAATAAATGTTTCTTCTGGACGTGTTTTCGATAATAAATAATTGCAAATAGATCTCCCACCAGCAATAAGGGCATTACAATTCCTGTAGAAGCTTTACTCCCAAATACCAATGCCATGATAGTCATAATGACTATAGCTATCCCTTTGAGTCCTGCCTTTGATACTCCTAATATGAAGGCTGCAATAAATGCCAGAATTAAATTGGTCGTGGAAAGTTCTAACATTAGGATGATTTGATTTCTTTCTGTTCAAAAATAGGGTATTTATTCAAGAAATTTTAACAAAACTTTAATTAGTTGCATATGCAACTATTATGGAATCATAGTTACATTTGCTCTATGCAATCAACAAAAAACAAAATTGATTTCGAAGCTTCTATAGCTCCATGGCTAGGTAAAACTGTTAAAATAGTCGACTATTATATCCATGAAGCTATGAATGTTAACGGGCTGGATTTAACTAAAGAACAAATGATAGTATTAAAAAAATTACATGATTGTGATGGATTACCACAAAGTGAATTGGCTTTTTTAACACTGCGTAATAAATCTACCTTGACACGCTTACTTGTGAAAATGGAGAGAAAAAATTATATCATTAGAAAACAAGATAGTGATGATAAGCGAATAAATAAGGTATTTCTTACCAAATTAGGGAAGGAAACATTTAAAAAAACCAGACCTATCATTAAGGACATTATAGCAACTATGGAGCAAAACATTAATGCTTCAGAAAAAGAACAAATAATTAAAATATTGCAACAAATTCAATTCAATTTTACGTCATCTAAAGCATCACTATAAATTTATACAAATGAGAAAAATAATACTTTCAATTTTAGGCTTATTATTAATTTTTGCAGCATTCGCCGTGGCTAATAGTTTTATTAAAAATAAACAAAAACCAAAGCAGAAATTTAATAAGATTATTAAAACTGTCTTTATAGATACCGTTGAAAACAAAGAAATACCGCTCATTATTACAGCTAGCGGTAATTTATCTGCTAAAAATAAAATAGAATTATACTCTGAAGTTCAAGGGGTGTTAAAAGCATCGACAAGAGACTTTAAAGCTGGCACAAAATATAATAGAGGACAAACATTATTAAGTATTAATAGTGATGAGTTTTATGCAAGTTTACAATCGCAAAAAAGTAGTTTGTACAACCTTATCACGTCAATAATGCCAGATATTCGTTTAGATTATCCTGAGCAATTTGACAAGTGGCAATCTTATTTACAAAATTTTGACTTAAATAAAAGCACTCCTAAACTCCCAGAATTTTCTTCTGATAAGGAAAAGTATTTCATTTCTGGAAGGGGAATTACGACTAGTTATTATACAGTCAAAAACTTAGAAGTTAAATTAGGCAAGTATCGTATTAGAGCTCCGTATAACGGTATTTTAACTGAAGCACTTGTAACTCCTGGTACACTTGTAAGAGTTGGTCAAAAATTAGGAGAATTTATAGATCCTACGGTTTATGAAATGGAAGTTGCTATTAGTGCGGATTTTAGTGACCTACTAAAATTAGGGAATGCTGTTACTTTATCAAATTTAGAACGTACAAAGAAGTATAAAGGTAAAGTGGTTAGAGTAAACGGAAAAATAGATCAAACTTCGCAAACAATTAAAGCATATATTCAGATTACTCATAAAGATTTGAAAGAAGGTACTTATTTAGAAGCCGATTTAGTAGCAAAATCTGAAAGTAATGCTTATGAAATCTCTCGTAAGTTATTGGTAGATAATACCAGTGTATTTATTGTTAAAGATTCTATTTTGAGTTTGGTAAAAGTAGACGCCGTTTTTTTTAATGCCGAAAGTGTGGTCATAAAAGGCTTAGAAAATAAAGCTACCATCTTATCTCAAACACTCCCAGGAGCTTATGATGGTATGATTGTAAAAATCAACAAAAATAAGTAGACGATGAAAAAAATTATTACATATTTCATCAAATATCCAGTTGCGGTTAATGTCATCATTATTGCCTTTATTATTTTTGGTTTGATAGGTGCCTTTAGTATGAAATCATCATTTTTTCCTTTAGTAGATTCTCAGTTAATCAGTATCAATTTGGCCTATCCTGGTGCTTCCCCCGAAGAAATGGAACAAGGTGTGGTATTAAAAATTGAAGATAACCTCAAGGGGATTGTTGGTGTAGAAAGGGTTACTTCGGTTTCAAGAGAAAATTCGGCCAGTGTCAATGTAGAAGTAGAAAAAGGAAAGAATATAGATGTTGTCTTATCAGATGTAAAAAATGCCGTTGATAGAGTGCCTTCTTTCCCTAGTGGTATGGAGCCACCGATTATTGCTAAAGTCGAAACTACACGTCCTACCATTAGTTTTACCGTGAGTGGCGAAAATTTGTCTTTAAAAACTCTTAAACAGTATGCTCGTGATGTCGAAAACGATTTGCGAAATATCGAAGGTATTTCCCAGGTTGCATTATCAGGTTTTCCCGATGAAGAAATTGAAATAGCAGTTAGAGAAAATGATCTACGTGCTTTTAATTTATCGTTTACCGAAGTAGCCAATTCTGTTAGAAATTCTAATATATTAATTACTGGAGGGAATATTAAAACCGATGCCGAAGATTATTTAATACGCGCTAGTAATCGTTCGTATTATGGTGATGAATTATTAAACTTAATTGTAAGAACAGAGACTAATGGAAATATCATACGATTAAAAGATATAGCCGATGTAAAAGATATCTGGTCTGAAAATCCTGATCGTATCTATTATAGTGGTAATTCTGCCATCAATATCACCGTAAGTAATACCAATAATGAAGATTTAATTTCGTCGGCTGATAAAATTAAAGAATACATTAATAAATTTAACCAAGAACATGACAATGTTACCATCAATATTTCTAGTGATTCATCTATAACATTAAACCAAAGAACCATTTTATTGTTAAAAAATGGTGCGATGGGTATCTTTTTAGTGTTGTTTTTCTTAGCATTATTTTTAAATATACGATTGGCATTTTGGGTAGCCGTAGGTTTACCCATTGCCTTTTTAGGAATGTTTATTTTTGCAGCTCAGTTAAACGTAACGATCAATGTATTATCCTTGTTCGGAATGATCATTGTGATTGGTATTTTGGTAGATGATGGTATTGTAATTGGTGAAAACATTTACCATCATTATTATGACAAAGGAAAATCGCCCATTAGAGCAGCGATAGATGGTACAATGGAAGTAATTCCGCCAATTGTATCTGCTATTCTAACTACTATTATTGCGTTTTCGACCTTCTTTTTTGTCGACGGAAGAATAGGTAGCTTTTTTAGTGAAGTATCTATCATTGTAATATTAACCTTGAGTGTTTCTCTAATAGAGGCTCTCATCATTTTACCTGCCCATATTGCACATTCAAAAGCGCTTTCAAAAAAGGAGAGAAAACGAAATAAATTAGATGCTTTTTTTACTAAAATTAATAAGAAAGCCGACGCTTTTTTAGTCTCTATTAGAGATGGTATTTATGTGCCAAGCTTAAAGTTCTTTTTGGAACATAAATTCTTAGGTTTTGCCATCCCTATTGCCTTATTAATATTTAGTATTGGCGCCGTTGGTGGAGGAATTGTAAAAACATCCTTTTTCCCTTCTATTGCAAGTGATAGAGTACAAATAACATTAAATATGCCGCAAGGAACCAATGAGCAAATCACTGATTCTATTATTTCATCTATTGAAGAAAAGGTATGGCTGGTAAATGAAGAGTATACCGAAAAACAAACTAATAATGAGCAAGTTGTACAAAACATCATAAGAAGAGTAGGTCCAGGTACTTCTATCGCTACTTTAACAGTGAATCTCCTGCCAGGCGAATCTAGAGAATTCTCATCTCCCGATATCACAAATTCAATACGAGAACAAGTAGGAAAAGTGTACGGTGCTGAAAGTTTAACTTTTGGTTCTGGGGGTAATTTTGGTGGGAGTCCTGTGGCAGTTTCCCTTTTAGGAAATAACATTGCGGAGTTGAAAGCAGCGAAACAAGAATTAAAGGCCGAACTAGAGAAAAATTCTCAATTAAAAGATGTTTCTGATAACGACCCAGCCGGTATTAAGGAGATAAGTATAAAACTAAAAGATAATGCTTACCTCTTAGGCTTAACCTTGCAAGAGGTTATGAACCAAGTGCGTTATGGTTTTTTTGGCTTCCAAGCCCAGCGTTTTCAACGTAGTCAAGATGAAATTAAGGTATGGGTCCGCTATACAAAAGAGAATAGGTCATCTATTAAAGATCTAGATGATATGCGCATTATCACCCCAACAGGTGAGCGTATTCCTTTTTCTGAAATAGGAATCTATGAAATTGAACGAGGAGACATTTCTGTTAACCACCTAAACGGAAAACGTGAAATACAGATAACAGCAGACATGAAAACCCCTGGGGAAAGTGCAACTGATATCTTAGAAGACATCAAAATAAGTTTGATGCCTGAAATTACATCAAAATATCCATCGGTTTCACCGTTATATGAAGGACAAAATAGGGAGGCTAAAAAAACAATAGATTCTTTGAACCCTTTAGGATATATCATTCTTGCTCTTATTTATATTACAATTGCCTTTACTTTTCGGTCTTACAGTCAGCCTGTACTATTGATTATTATGGTGCCTTTCAGTATGATTGGCATTGTTTGGGGACATTATATTCATGGTTTTTCTATCAATATTTTGTCATGGCTAGGAATTATAGCATTGATAGGTATTATGGTGAATGACGGCCTTGTATTGATTGGTAAATTCAATACCTATTTAAAAGAGGGTATGAAATATGACGATGCCTTGATAAGAGCAGGCACATCAAGATTTAGAGCCATTTTCTTAACTTCTTTAACGACCATAGCAGGTCTAGCACCTTTGTTGTTAGAAAAAAGCAGGCAAGCACAATTTTTAAAACCAATGGCATTATCTATATCGTATGGAATCGCCATTGCTACTGTCCTTACCTTGTTGATGTTACCTTTATTATTATCAGTTTCAAATTGGATAAAAGTGAAAATTAAATGGTTAAAAACAGGCGATACTATTACAAAAGAAGAAGTTGAAAGAGCAATTATTGAATTAAAAAGTGAAATCGATGAGTTACAATAAATACATTTTAGTGGCTTTGTTATGTAGTCTAGGTGTTCAAATACATGCACAAGAACTTACAAATAAAAAAGTAATTTCTAAAGCTGAAGCAGTACAATTAGCATTGGAAAATAATTATGGTATTAAAATTTCAAATAATAATTTGAAGATTGCCAAAAACAATAAGAGCATTTTAAATACTGATTACTTACCAACCTTAACAGGGAACGCTGGTGCAACCTATAATTTAGATGATACTGAAGCCGTTTTTTCAAATGGTAATATTACCAATTTGAAAGGCGCCGAAAGTAGTCGTTACAATGCTTCTATAAATTTAAACTATACCTTATTTGATGGTCTGGGTAGATTGTATAATTACAAACAATTAAAAGAACAATACAACCTTTCAGAATTACAAGTTAGAGAAACGATTGAAAATACATTGTTGCAGTTATTTAGTGTTTATTTTAATGTAGCAAAACTGTCTGAAGATGTTGCTCTGTTGAATCAAAGTTTAAAAATATCAAAAGACCGTTTGGAGCGCGTTCAATATCAATTTGAATATGGTCAAAATACAAAACTAGCCGTTTTAAACGCTGAAGTTGATATTAATAATGACAGTATTAATCTATTAAATACACAGCAATTATTAGCTAATTCGAAACGTGATCTATATGTTGTATTGGGCAAAAATGAAGCTCCAAATTTCGTTGTAGATACTTTGGTTAACTTTTCGTTAACACCTACAAGACAAGAACTCATCGAACAAGTCAAAAAGAACAACATCACCTTATTACAAACAGAAAAAAATATTGCTATTAGCGATTTTCAATTAAAATCAAATAAATCAGGCTACTTACCCTCTATTGGTTTAACCGGATCTTATGGCTGGAACAAAAACAATAATAATGCCGCTTCATTTCTCACCGGTTCTACGAATACAGGCTTGTCTGGAGGAATTAATTTAACTTGGAATGTCTTTAACGGAGGCAGAAACAGAACACAAGTTCAAAACGCAAAGATTAATTTAGATACCCAACAATTACAAAAGCAACAAATTGAAATTGAAGTGAATAGAGATTTTAATAATGCTTGGGAAGATTATCAAAATAAATTGTTCGTATTACAAACGCAACAAAAAAATGTTCAGACCAACACTAATAACTTTAATAGAACGGAAGAAAGTTTTAAATTAGGTCAAATTACTTCCATTGAATTTAGACAAGCACAACTAAATTTAATAAATGCGATTAATTCAAAAAATGCGGCAAAGTATGAAGCCAAGCTTTCTGAACTGCAACTCCTACAATTGAGTGGAGAATTGCTAAATATAGAATTTTAACTCATTTTTAATTAATAGATTGAAATAATCTATATCTTTAAAATTTTCAATAATTAATGTTTCTTTTAATAATAATATCTAATGAAAACTCAACTTTTTGTCCCTAAATTTTTACTAGCTGCCATTGGATTTGTTTTTCTTTTGTCTTGTGGCAAAGGATCAAAATCTTCTACAGAAAACTCAATTGCTAAAGACACAGATTCTATAGCTGCCTCAACTCCTGATTTTCAAATTTCTCTCGCTCAATGGTCTTTGCATAATTCATTTTTTGGTGAAATTACAGAAGGGGAATGGTTCGATAAAATGCTTAAAGAGACCCCAGATTCTATCTTGAGAGGTAAGTTAGATCCGATGGATTTTCCAACAATAGCCGCCGGATATGGAATAAAATCTATAGAATTAGTAAATAAGTTTTATTATAGCAGAGCCAACGATATGAGGTATTGGAAAACTTTTAAACAAAACTGTGAAGCAGCTGGCGTTTCGGTCGGGTTGATCATGTGTGATGACTTAGGAGATCTTGGCGATTCAGATGCCGTGGCACGCAATACCGCAGTAGAAAAACATTATAATTGGGTAGATATTGCAAAATACTTAGGAGCACATTCTATACGAGTTAATGCGGCTGGAAAAGGAACTTCAGAAGAAGTCGCTGCAAATGCGGTAGCAGGACTTACTAAACTAGGAGAATATGGTGCAAGTCATGGTATCAATATTATTGTTGAAAATCATGGTGGTCATTCATCGGATGGAAAATGGCTTTCCGGAGTTATGGAAAAAGTTGGAATGGATAATGTAGGTACCCTCCCCGACTTTGGTAATTTTTGTATTGAAAGTGGTCCCGAAGGTTGTATTAATGAATATGATAAATATCAGGGTATGATTGATTTATTGCCATATGCTAAGGGTGTAAGCGCAAAATCACGCAATTTTGATGAAAACTTAAATGAAATTGACTCTGATTTTCTTAGAATCATGAAAATTGTTAAAGAATCTGGATTTAAAGGCTATATTGGAATAGAATATGAGGGAGAAAAGCTATCAGAAGATGAAGGAATAAAAGCTACAAAAGCATTATTAGAGAAGGTTTTTAAAGAAATTTAATATCAACTTTATGTGCTGGTAGGTAAAGTTTCTAGCCTAAAGAAATTAAAGTGTATTTATATTAAAAGAAAACATTAGTCGGTTTCTACTAATAATCAATTTCACTAATTTATTGGAATTTATTATTTTTTAGGAATTCCTTTTCCTGTAGCTGCGTAATAAATACCACCGTATAGATGATCTAAAAACCATTGGTTTTCATAGACCTTCTCTATATGCCCCAGGGCCGTATAGAATGAACGGCCTCCATCAAATTCATGATACCATGAAATTGGATGAAATTTACCCATGCCGCTTCCAATTCGATCAATTTTATTCCCAATTTTGTCAACATCTTTATCTAGCCAAGTTACTCCTGGATCAAAAGAATCTTCGTCAACTGTAATTAAATAGTTTAGATCATTTACTTTCTCTTCACCAAATTCATACCATTCATCCGTCCATAAAAGTGTATTGGGGAAATGTTCTAAACCTGGAAAATTATGATCTAAAATATTTAATTTTGCAGTTTGTTGATCTGGATGTATATGAAACATTCTACCTACTAATTTTGTATACCATTCCCATTCATATTCAGTATCAGCTGCGGCATGAATACCAACAAACCCTTTACCTGACTGAATAAACTTTTCAAAAACTGCTTGTTCATCTACATCAAAAATATTCTCTGTAGTACTTAAAAAAATTACCACATCAATATCTTTAAGGTCATTCTCAGTAACTTTTTCGGCATTCTGTTGGCGTTTCACTTGAAAATTATGCCTTGCAGCTAGCTCGTTAATAGCTGTTATACCATTACTAATGGACTCATGATGCCAACCGGCAGTTTCGGTTATTAATAGTGCCTTAAATTGTTCTTGAGCAACTGTTTTGTTGGAAAAAATAAAACAGAATATGCAAATAAGAGTTCCTTTTAAAAGTTTTTTACTTGAATACATTGTATAATTATTTATCAAGATTATATATTGCTAAATATATACAATAATATTAAATATATGTATTGTTCGTATCTGGTAGTTTATATATCACTATTGTAACAAAAGTTGCCATCCAAAAATCTAATAAGGCGTAATTTTATAATAAAAAATGAGAGCAATTATTCTGTTATTTGTAGCTTCAATTTCTATAAGCTGTCAGAACTTAAAAAAAGAAGTTTATTCAGCTAAAAAAGAGTTAGTTAACGATTCTTCACAAATCACCTATGAACCCCCCGGAAAAAAACTTCTGGAGCAAAATTGTTATGTCTGTCATAATCCAACAATGAATGAAGAGAATAGAATTGCTCCTCCAATGATTGCCATTAAAAAACATTATATCTCAAGTTCAACTACTAAATCAGAATTTAAAAAAGCGTTAAAGGAATGGATTATGAATCCAAACGAAAAAGATGCAAAAATGTTTGGAGCAGTTAGACGTTTTGGCGTAATGCCGAAAACACCATATCCTGAAGAAACCATAGAACAAATTGCAGAATATATATTCGATTATGAAATTGATCAACCCCCATGGTTTGAAGATCATTATAATAAAGAACGTGGCAAAGGAAATGGCAAAAGAATGGGCAAGCAAAGACGACTTAATTATCAAGAGCGCGGTTTAAAATATGCGCTAGCTACAAAAGCCGAACTTGGTAAAAAGTTGAGTGGAACCATTGAAAAAAAAGGAACCCGTGAAGCATTGGAATTTTGTAATAAAAAAGCCTATTCTCTTACAGATAGTATGGCCCTTGTACATAATGCAACTATCAAACGAGTTTCTGATAAAGCTCGAAATAAATATAACAAAGCAAACGTAAATGAGCTCAAATACATAAATACATTCAAGACAATTATTGCAAAAAAAGAAGAGCCACAACCAATTATAGTAGAAACAAATAGTTTAGTCCATTTTTATTATCCTATTACGACCAATGCCCTGTGTTTACAATGTCATGGTGAACCAGAAAAAGAGATAAATTCTAGAACATTGCAATCAATAAAAGTTCTTTACCCTGAAGACGAAGCTATTGGATATGGAATAAATGAAGTAAGAGGTATTTGGAGCATTACATTTAATAAATAAAATTACAGCCTTTGATTAAATATCTTTAATAAATCATTATAAGCTTTAGGGGTATCCATATCCTTCAAGATCTCATCACCATTTATTAATTGCACAGAATTTTTATATTTACTTGTTATAAACTTTGCTCCTTCATCACCTTTTAGTTTTAGAAGTTCATCAAAATATTTTTTATCAAATAAAACCGGAACTCCTGACCATCCATTTTCAGAATGAGAAACAATTATTTGTCCTGTTCCTTCTTGAAACAGGTTCAACATCTTATTAAAATGGATAGTCGTAAGAAGAGGTTGATCAATTAAGGTGATCAATACACCTTCAATATTTGGGTGTCTTTCTAACAATAGCTTCATTCCATAAGAAATAGAAGTTCCCATACCCTTTTCCCAATTTTCATTAATAAATATTTCAATCGGAAACTTTTCAATTACACTAACTATTTCTTCTGAATAAGCTCCTAATACAACAGATAATGAGCTATTTGTTTTTAATATGGTTTTTATTTGGTATTCAATTAAGGTTTCATTTCCCCATTGTAACAACTGCTTTGGACTCCCCATACGCTGTGAAGCTCCCGCAGCCAATAATAGAAGTTGAATATTAGCCATGAATATGACCAATTTTATCACGTAAAAATATAGGTTGTTGTTGTCGTATAACCGTTAGAATTTCAGCTAAAATAGATACTGCAATTTCAGAAGCACTTTCGGCGCCTATATTGATTCCTGCCGGGCCATGTATTCTTTCAAAAAACTCAAGAGGAGTGTCTGGAAAGTATTCTAAAAATTGAGAAAATAAACGTTCACGCCGGTGTGTAGGTCCTAAAATACCAAAATATGTTGGATGCACATCTCTTAGTGCCATAAGATATTGAACATCTTTATTAAAACTGTGGGTCATTAATATCACTGCACTATCTTTATCAAGCTCATATGCTTCAGTATTATCAAAAGTAGGTGTTATTAAACGTTTTGCCCCGGTAAAGTATTCTAACATTTTAGCTTCATCAGGAGGAGCAACTATGTGAACCTCCCACCCTATTTGAGTAGCCATTTTACAAAGCTCAACTGCGTCATGTTCAGCACCAAAAATATATAACTGAAAAACAGGAGAAAACACTTGAGAAAAACAATCTAAATTATCAAGGTTTTCTAGGGATTTTGAAGGTGATAACTTAAAGGATTCATTAGACAATGTAAGAACCGTACCCATTTCAAGTTTCTCATTAGATTTATGGTAATAAGAATCACATTTGAAATGATCTCGATTATTTAAGACACTTAGAAATGATTGATAACATGAATCTGAAATATTGAAGAATTCTAAAAGAATGTATAAAGTTCCTTCACATCCCAAACGATAACGACCGTCGTATTGCATTACTTTTGCCTGTTGTGTTTTAAAAACACTCTGAGCCTGACGAAATACTTCTTTTTCAACACATCCTCCACTTACAGCACCTACCCATTTTCCATTTTCGCTTAACATCATACGTACTCCTGGTCTTCTATATGAAGATCCATCAAGGGCAACTACAGTAGCTAAGACTGCCTTAACACCTTTTTTCTGCCAGATTATACCAGTCTCTATAAGTTCTTTCAACTCGTGTGTCATTGCTTAAAATTCTAATAAAGGAATATAAAATAACATTTCAACCTACCTAAACTAAAAAAATAGTGAAGGTAGATTGAAATTATACAGCAAATTAATTTAGCCCACAACAGGCTGATTCGACGTAAATGGTTGGTGATAATGACGTTTACCAGTTGCTTTAAATAATGCATTTGCCAAGGCTCCAACAGCCGGAGGAAGTCCTGGTTCTCCTAAACCGGTTGGGGCTATTTCATTTTCAACAAAGAAAACTTCTATCTCTTCTGGTGCTTGTGAATGACGGATCAATTGGTACTTGTCAAAATTCATCTGATCTGGCGCACCATTTTTAAAGGTTAATTCACTATACATAGCATGTCCAATTCCATCAATAACTCCTCCTTGAATCATATTTATTGCAGCGTCAGGATTTACAACGATACCACAATCAACACCACACCATACCTTTTTGACCTTTGGTTGCCCATTTTCTAAAACAATATCGAAAACTTCTGCAACATAGGTCGAATGGCAGAAATATGCTGCTACTCCACGATGAACATCTGGTTTATCTTGTCCCCAATTGGCTTTCTCTTTGACCAGTTTCAAGACTCCTGCGTAACGTTCGGCCTCATATTCATGTTTCTCTCCTACAGGATTATTGATAGCACGATCAAATAATTCTAAACGGAAATCGATAGGGTCTTTACCTGCTATTTCAGCCACTTCATCGAGAAATGCCTGTTCAGCACCAGCTGTAAAATGCGACCGTGGTGCCCGCCAAGCCCCGGTTGAAATATTAGTTTTAGCCTTAATTTTTTCAGCTAAATAGTTCTCAACAGCCCCTGCCGGGAATCGATTTGGAAATACAGGGCCTTCCGGTAAACCGGCACCCCTTACTGAAAAAGCAATTAGCTTATTATTTTCGTCAAGGCCTGCCTTGTATTTTGAGCGGTATGCTGGTCGGTAGGTGCCCTGACTCATATCATCTTCTCTTGTATAGATAAGTTTTATTGGGCCGCCGAATTTTTTTGAAATAGCGGCTGCTTCTACACCAAAGTGCACATAGAGCCTTCTTCCAAATCCTCCTCCCATACGTGTCATGTCAACCGTTATATTCTCAATAGGGATGTTTAATAATTTTGAAACTGATCCCTCTAGAGCTTCCGGGGTTTGAGTTGGGCCAATCAATTCGGCTGAATTCTCTGTAACATTTGCAAAGAAATTCATGGGTTCCAACGTATTATGAGCCATAAACGGAGAACTATAGGTACGCTCAATCACTTTAGCTGCTTTTTTGAATGCAGCATCCGGATCTCCATCTTTTCTACTCTCCTCTATTTCTCCATTTACTAATGCTTTTTCCAATCTCTGCAAATGAAGATCTGAATCTTCTAACTGTCCAACTGTTTCCCAATCAGCCTTCAATGCCTTCTTGGCCTGCATTAATTGCCAAGTAGTTTCACCAACAATGGCTATCAATTGCGTAAAGGCATTTACATCACTCCATGTAGCTTCCTTAATTGTAGTATCAACAATAAAGGCATCTTTTACACCAGGCATTCTTTTTATTTCTTCCTCATTAAAGCTTTTAACTTTCATACCAAAGGCTGGCGGATGCTGAATCATTGCAAGCTGCATACCATCCCTGTTTAAATCCATACCAAAAAGGGGTTCACCTGTAACGATTTTCTTTCCGTCTACATTTTTTCGGGAAGTCCCAATAATTTTAAAATCACTTATTTCTTTCAGAGCTACTTCTTCCGGTACTTCAATACCGACAGCTTTTGAAGCTATTTCTCCATATGTGACACTTCGTTCTCCATTTTTTTCTTTGATCACTCCATTGTTAGCAGTTAGATCTGCAACATTTAAACTCAATTCTTTGGCGGCAGCTTCCATTAACATTCGTCTACCGGTAGCACCAGCCATCCTCAAAGCATTCCAACTCAAGCGAATAGATAGACTTCCTCCAGCAAATTGATTTTGATAGAATCCTGTATTTAAAGGAGCCTGCTCCACTACAACATTTTTCCAATCTACGTCTAGCTCCTCGGCTACAATCATTGGCATAGAAGTCTTTACGTTTTGTCCTATTTCAGGATTAGGCGAATATATCGTCACCATACCTGTGTCACCTATTTTTATATATCCGTTAATTTCAAACCATTCATTTGGTACTTCAACCATTTCTTCAGGTTTTGAAGCTGGTTTACATCCGGCTAACCAACTAAATCCTATCAGCATACCTCCTCCGGCCGCAGCAGATACCTTCAAAAATGAACGACGATTGTAATGTGTTTTTATTTGTGTCATAATTTTAGGCTTTAGATTTTAGTTGCAGTTTTGATTGCTTGTTTGATTCTTACATAGGTTCCACAGCGACAAATATTTAAATGCATCGCATTATCAATTTCTTCATCAGAAGGATTCGGGTTGTTGTCTAAAAGAGCAGCCGCTGTCATGATCTGACCAGCTTGGCAATAGCCACACTGAGGAACATCATGTTCAAGCCAGGCCTTTTGAACTGGGTGGTCTCCATTTTCAGAAAGTCCCTCTATGGTTGTAATATTGTAGTTTCCTATTGAGCTAACCGGGGTAAGACAAGATCTGGTGGCTATACCATCGATATGGATAGTACATGACCCACATTGTGAAATACCACAACCATATTTAGTGCCTAGTAAATTTAAATGATCCCTGAGAACCCAAAGAATCGGGGTTGATGGATCTACATCTACCTGGTGCTCTTTTCCGTTTATTTTTAAATTGAAAGTTGCCATAAGTTTAATATTCTTGATAGTAAAATTGTAAATATGAAAAGTTAGCCTTAAAGTTAATAAATTTAATTTAATTATTACTTAAATAAAAATCAACAATATCAAAAAACTAGTAACTTAAATTGTGAGGTTTCTGTTGAATAAATAAGTCCGTAGTTCAGATAGACTATTAAAAGAGTTTTTAAAAAGTCGGTAATTAGTTGTATTTACGGGAAATTGACACAAAAACGCATTAAAACTTAGTGGGAATTGAATCTATTTTCAATAATGTACTGTACAAATTATCAACAATCGTTTGGATAACTAAATTTTACAGAACGTATCGTAATTTAAATGTAAGGAAGCGCGGCTGTATAAATATTTCAGAAGAAAAAACCGAAAGATTATTTGCACCGTTATTAAGTCTTGAATCAATATTTAATAAGTTTGTCGCTTTGAATTCATATTCCCATTTGGCGTCTTTATCTTTTCTATAAGATATTGATGCATTCCAGGTTTGAAACGATTCACTTTTACCTCCTTTTTCATTTTGACTACTATATGTAAAATCTGTTTTAAGTGTTAAGGAATTCCAAACATATGCATCAAAATCTATCGAAGGTGCATTAATAAAAAAGGTTGTTTTATTTGTGCCTTGATTATTGATAGCAACACTATAGCGATATTTTATACTCACATTTGGAGCAAATTTAAAATTAGTTCGTAATCCCGGTGTATATGTTTGCACAATTCCTTCGTTTACAGATTGCCTATCTTGAATGAACTGGTTAATTTTACTATAATTAAAGTTTGCATTTAATGTTGCTCTTAATTTTCCGAAAGTACGTTGTACTCGACCGAATGCTGTTACATTTTCGTCGGCGAAATTAGAGTTGAAGTAGCTACTTGTAGCAATAATATTTTCAAAATTAGTCAAACTTCTAATTTGGTCTATATTTTTAGAATATGCTAAACGGCCAAAGACATTGGTATAATTAAAAAGGTTAAAACTAGAATATAATAAACTTAAGTTGTGTGATAAAGCATTTTGTAAATCTGGTTCTCCAAATTGAATATTATTAAAGTTATTTAAAACTAAGCCTTGTGCAATTTTGGTGACATCAGTGAACTGATTGCTCATATCATATCTAAATGTCAAACTTTCACTCTTTTTAAGTTGAATACGTGTTTCAAAATCGGGTAATATTCTAAAAAAATTATCTTTAAATTCTTGACCAAACTGACTGTTATTATTTCCATATGCATGAAGTGAAAATCCTGGTGTAATTGTAAATTTTCCAATTTTTAGTCGAGAATGAAAACCTAGATATACATCGCTAAAATTATATTCTGTATCATTATTATCCAGACCATTATTAAATGTTGGCGTTGGATCAAATTCTGTTGCATCATCTAAGAATTGAAATATATTAGAATTAAAATTTTGACGGCTTAATATTGTACCTAACGTTATGTTGAGATTACTTTTTGCATTGAGGATGTAATAATAGTCAAGCTTAGCATCAAGTTGGTTAGATTTAATACGTCTGTTCTGGGCTAAATTATAACTGTTTAAGCCTGTATTCAACCCTAAAGCCTCAGCAGTTGTATCGAAAGCATCTCTATCATTTGGATCTATCTCATTATTATTATCTGGATTGTTTGGTAATAATGCATTGTAAAAAGGGTCTTCATCTTTTAATAAATGCTGAGCTTCAAATGCAAAAATATTAGTCTCATTTAGTGTGAAATAATAATTAAAATTTTGATTGATACTAAAAGGAGTAGATTCGTCAAACTGATCTGTGCTTCCTAAAACTGAAGATACAATGTTCTGATTTTGTGAGTCTTTAGAAATTCGACCTAAAATATCATAATCTAGTTGATTGCTAACATTTGGTTTAAAGGAAGCACTTAATTTTAATAGACCTTGATCAGATCGTTCTTGGCTAGTTTGTACTGTTGATTCATCTGGAATGCCCAAATCTGAATCAGTGAATTGCCTATCACTTATTTGCCTTGAAACGATTCGACTTATATTATAAATAGCAAAACCACTTATATCTAGAGATTTTTTTGGTGAGTAGCTAAAATTGGTCGCTCCGAGTTTATTTTTTAATTTTAGAGCATTATTTTGATTGGTCAAAAAACCTAGACTATTATTCCCTAAATCAATGTTGGTACCACTGCTTCTACTTGGAGCTCGAAATCCAAAGCCACCTCCAAAGTTCCTTATGTCTCTACGTGTCAACGAAACCTCACCAGTATTATTGATGTCACCTATAAAATTAAGGGTAAATTTGGGGCTGTAATAAAAAAGCTTTGGCTGAGCTAAATATAAAGCCTCATCTACTGATGTACCACCACCAACTGCGATATTTCCAAACCAAAAATTTCTTTTCCCTTGCTTAAGCTTAATGTTTAATGCAAAACTATCTTGGTTATTCGTCACACTGCTAAGTTGGCCAACTTCAGAATAATTACGTAAGACCTGAATCTTATCTACCGCATTGGAAGGTATATTTTTCGTAGCCAATTTGGTGTCTCCGTCAAAAAAATCCTTACCGTCAACCATCAGTTTATTGACTACATTTCCTTCAATTTCAACTTGGCCGTCTTCATTAATCTCAACTCCAGGAAGTTTTTCTAGCACATCTTCCAGTTTTCGTTCGGAACCATTTTTAAATGAGTCAGCATTATAGACAACCGTATCTCCTCTTATAGTTACAGGCATTTCATATGTCAATTCTACCTCATCTAAAGTAGTGTCTGGCTGAAGTGTAAAATCTTTAGAAATATTAGTCTCCGAAGTAGAAATAATTTCTTCAAAGCTCTTCATTCCGATATAACTCACTTTAAATATGTATTTACCATTTTTTCCCAGAGTCAGAGAAAAGTAGCCTTTTTCATTGGTTATAGCATACGATTCTAAGGCATTTGTTTCTTTATTTATGGCTATAACATTGGCTAGTTCCAGAGGATTACTAATACTGTCTTTTACAACACCTTGAAATTTAATTTGTGCTAGAATTGTGTTTACGCCACAAATCAGCATAACAAAAATTAGTTTTTTCATAAATGATGTATGAGAAATGATTAGATGGAATGTGTTAAATTAATTATTTAATATTCACTTTATCATCCTCTTTGTCGGCCACGATTATTTCTCATTTCTATCATTTTTCCAGTAATAATTTTCTTATACTCTGTCTTCGTCACTACTTTACCTTTCTCTGGTGCTTCAATTTTAGTTTTTTCTTTAGGATTCATAATGATTTTAGAACATAATAAAGTGGTATTTCCAGCACTTACTTCTAAAATTAATCCTGGAAGTCCCCAATATTCCAAAGGCCCTTGACTCACTGGTATTTGAGGTGTATACCAGGCTACAACTTCTGTCATATCAATTTCTTCATTATTGGTTTCTTCGTTTGAATCGTTGTTTCTAATTTCACTCCAAGAAAAATTATACCAATTTAGATTCGCTGTAGGTATGGATGCTGAAGCTTTAAAACATTCATAATTTCCTATTTTTTTACTTTCAGCATTCATAATCCAATTGATAGACTGTAATTCATCTTTTACCAAAAATTGCTTTCCATAAAATTCTTGATCCTGAATGAGCATATTTGTTTTGACATTTTTATACTGCTCACCAGGTGTAAAGTTATTTCCCCAAGAATCTGTAGCTCCTGAAATGGCGTCTAATTTTTCATCTTCCTTAAAAAAAGATTCTTCTTTGTTGAAGGTTAAAACATAGGTTTTTTGTAATCTGTTTTTAAGGCGTTCTTGTATTTGTTTTTTTTGTGCCTCACTCATTCTAGCTCCCCAACTACCAAGTTCCATAGTTGACTTTGAAAAATAGTAAGCTTTGCCTTGAAATTCTTCCTTTGGTGGTGCTGCAGAAATAAGTAATGTAAATAAAGTAATACCACAGATTTTATAAAATAATTGATTCATAATCGGGAATTTTAAAATGTTTAACAAATTTATGTTAATATTAAACAAAATACTAAGCAAAATTATATTTTTAACTTAACTTTATGATTTAAAAGCTTTTAATCAATTAATTTTTAAATTGAACAAAGTTTGTTTTTATTATTCACAAAAAGAACAAAACCCGATTTCTGAAAAGAAATCGGGTTTTGTTCAATGCTGAGAACAAGCGATTACTTGTTCTGCTTGTGATCCGTAAAGTAAATTCTAGGTAAACACAGCAACTATAAATAATAAAAATATCTACTTACATACTATGAAATTCAATCAAATTTGCCTCATAAAATTGCTCTCCTAATTTAGTTAGTAAATTCCTGATAATATTACTATCGCCGTCAACGGCTAAAGCAGAATAACCGATATCATTTAATTTTCCTAATCTTAAATCAATGATATTAATATGTTGTGAACCCAAAGCAGAAAGCAATATTAATAAAACACCCGGAGCGTTATGATGTTTAGTCAAGATAACTTTTTCATTAAGTATTAGATTTAATATTACACCGTCCATTTCTAATAAATAAACACCTTCTGTATAATAATTTGGCAAAACAGCATTTTCCTTATAAGTTAATGCCTTAAATAGGCTATCATCAGTACCTTTAATAAAATCGATGGCGTTTTTTACGTTTCCATTATCATTTTCAATTGATATAAACGCCATAGCTGTACCATCATTGTTCGATTTCAACCGTGCTGTTTCAACATTAATACCCTCAGATGCCAAAGTGTTAAAGAGAGAAGAAATTACGCCTGGTTTGTCTAAATGTTCAGAAAACAATCCTTTTACTTTATTTCCTGACATCTTTGGTGTTTCATTTGAAACTGTAATGGACTTACCCCATTTTCGAATACGAACGGCATTATAATCGCCCATACCCGTCGAATTCTTATATATCTCTACAAATTCTGAAAAAGAGCCCCCAAAAGAAAAGTCAGGTATAATTCTTCTTTGATCACTATCTAATCTTTGGTTCAATAATTCTATTCCTTTATTTAAAACTGTATATTTCACTTTTAGCTCATGGTCATCATAAATGGTGCGTTTTTCTGGAATTAATTTTGAATAACTCACATAACTCTCATATCCGGCTTCATGAATATATTCTAAACTTTCTTTAAAGTTTAGTCCATAATAACGCACATGGTGTGTGTCAGTTCCGACGCTTACAGGAATTTGAAGTTCGTTTGCTCTTCTTAAAATACTCTGTACAGGGTAAACTCCAACTCCCTTGAATTTACCGGCCATATTTACATCCAAAGAAAGATTGCGATCAGCTATTAGTTCTAAAAGTGTTCTAAATTTATTTGCTAATGGATGTGCACTAGTTTCAAAATTCACTAATGCCTCTGGCATATCAACATTCAATTTTGGCAAATCAATATGACCTATTATTTGTATCATATCACCAAAACATTCAATCATTTGAATCAT
>Ga0316189_10002126_pt1 | contig 19512 bp, 23 predicted proteins | sample LowCovwburrow_MG_FD_204930 | JGI IMG/M metagenome (GOLD analysis project Ga0316189, IMG submission 204930) | Coastal sediment microbial communities from Maine, United States - Lowes Cove worm burrow | ecosystem: Environmental > Aquatic > Marine > Coastal > Sediment | place: USA: Maine... | reverse complement strand
ACGAACAGCGTGGGAGGAAATCAGGCGGCTGCAGGCCCAAGCCACCGAGTTCCAAGAACGGAGGCATGAAGCGGAGATCAGAGAAAGTCACCGCCGTGTTCGTGTCGCCGCCGCGCTTGAGCAATTGCGGTCTGTTTTCAACTTGCGGCCCGATTGTAATGTGATTGAGGACGCGGTGGAAGACGCCTGTAACGAAATCGTACGCCTACGGGAAGGACGCATGACGTGGGCACACTGTTGATGTCCGCCAGTGGGATCGGTGATTTTTGACGGTTGCGATGGGTTTGCCTCAGTGGAGTGAGCGAGTGGTACTCGCCCCCCCTCCGAGGGACTCAGCATAACCTGGCCGTCACTCCGAGCTTACCACCGATCAGAAAACCACGCCAGCGTTGAATAGCTCAGACTTTGCGGCGCACCCGTCCAGGCGCGCCGCGAGTTCGTGAGCACGCAACCGGACCGACGATATCGACAGCAGTCTCCCTGGGCACTCAGCCGGTTTCCCCGGGGCTTTCTCGCCACCATGGCTCCCGCGGATTTCGCCGTGCCCATAGATGGCGTTGTTCCTGAGGCCGAACGTCAGCGCCAGGCGCCCAACGAGCCAGTAAAGCGCGTCCTTCTGTTCCTCGCTCGGATCTCGGTCGTACTGCGGACGGAAATCCCCGATACACGCCACGCCGAGATATGGCGCCGAGAACCGCCGGGCGTGGTACCCGGTTTCCCAAATCGGGAGCGCTTGCCAAATCTTGCCGTCGTACTCGTCCGGTCCGCAGTTACCACCGACATAGAAAGTGTAGGCGTTCTGCCCACCGGTGGCTCTGGTGACGTCGGGCCATTCTGGATTGCGTCCAGTGAATGCATCGCAGATCGTTTCGGCATCGTAGCCGATGGCGATACCAGCTCCGTGATTGACCCCGCACCGGTGGATAGCGATGCCCTTGATTTGGGTCTTGCGTGGCTGCTGGCGGTGATCTTTGACCTCGTCTATTATGCTGTGGACTTGCATTATTCTTCGTCGCCTTCTGGCATCAACCCCTCACGCATCAGCCGCTGCATTAGCGTGCTTGCGTAGGTTTGATATGCCTCCCACACGTCACCATACGATCTGATATCAACGAGTTGGATTGCGTTTGGCGGTGGCCTTGGTGAACGCTGAAATCCATCACCGGTATCAGTGCCGTACATCAGTAACGCCTTGACCTCTCCTTTGTCGGTGGAAACAGTCTCCATCAACCTGGCCTCGGTGACATCTGAGAAAATAGCTGTGCTTGGCACGGCCATATGTAGTTTGATCTTGCGCATGTTAACCTCTTATGCTGTTGTACCATCGATCACCAGCCCAGTAGCCGCAATCTCGGTAAGTAACGACGCTAAGGCGGCATTGCCGCCCCTGGATCCTGTAATGGTCGGTTGTGATGCCGGTGGGGCTGATCCCCATACAGCAATACCACTTCCGCATTGTAGTTCTTTGTCGCGTAGTCCCGCAATCGTCCCGAATGTTATGCGCTTGTTTGCTGTGGAGACAGCGTCGCGGCCGAACACCATGGCTTCGGAATGGATCAATTGCGCCAAGTAACCAACACCACCGTCGCCCGTTATTGCCGTAGCGCCGGCGCCTATCAAGCTGCACCGTTGCGCATTAACGTTGCATCCCCACCCAGATGCTACGGAATAATCAAGAGCAAGTGCGTTTACACCATCGGCGACCGAACGCTCTCCGTTCGCCCTGGCATTGTACCCGGTGGCGGTACCCTGATCCTCGGCGCGCGAATCCTTTCCGGTGGCTGTACACTCGCCGCCCACTGAACCGGCGTTGGCGTTCTCGGCGACAGCCGTGCAGTTGGTATCACCAACGGTCGCCCCAGGACCAATTGCTTGCGATCCAGCAAAGCCACCGTTCGGAGCATCGATGCGCCCGTTTGCCGGCCATTTCATCCACTGACCGGCCACCTGCAAGATGATCGCTGAGTCCTGCAGCGTTTCGCCATCAGTTCCGTCCCAGGCCGCCAGTGCCCAATCGGTACTACTCGCCGGCCCGGACACAAGACCGGCGGGCGTTTGTCCGGCTATGGTAACGTTTTTTGTCCCGGCGCCGGCCTGAGCCCCGGTCACTTTTGATATCAGTAAATTCAGTGTATTACCAGATGATATACTCCAAGCGGTGTCTGCGTCGATTTCAACCCCAACAAGATTCAGCCCGCCTCCGGTTATACCGATGGTACCAGTCAGTATGGCGCTTGACTTGAGTACGTTGCGGAATCGGCCGCCAAGCGTACCACCGTTGGAGTTGCGTATTCCGATGGCGTTGCTTGATGTCAGGATGATGTCACCAATATCTATTACGACGTTTTGCGTATTGTTCGAGTTGATTCCGCGGTAAGCAGCTTCAACCCGCCGTGCATTAATTACCATAAGTCCGGTGGTTGAACGATTGAATGATCCGCTCGACAACCCGGTTTGGGTGATCTGATCGATATCGAATTGACACACGCTGGTAGCAGTGGCTGCCATTTGGATTGCGGCTTGGTTCGCGTTTCCGTTCTTGACCTCGCGAGCTCGGACGTACCCACCGTCGTTTGCCTCGATCGAGTGTCCGGAACTAGAGGTGAATGTAGCGTTCGCGGCGTCCAGCGAGACCCATGCCGGGAGCGTGACGGCACCGCTATAGACGCCGGCGTCGACAACGCGGATCACGACCGGCGCGCCCTGGGTTGGCGTCAACGCGGTGGCCGCCGTAACCGCGGAAGCCATCGTCAGTTTTGCCACGCCAATCGAGGTACCATCATTCCCATCAGCGCCATGTTTGCCGACGTACAACGTGCGCACCTCAGGCACCGCACCGCCGCCGGCATCGGCCCAGTCGGCCCCACCAACACCGTCAGCAGTCACCACCTGGCCAGTGGTTGCCACTCCGGACGACATCAGCTGCGGATCGAATGCACTCTGATCCACCCCGACATTGATCAGATTCTCACCGGCGCAGTTGATGTCGGAATCGGGTTCTTTGATTGTGCGCCCGACGTCATCACCGAAAACGGTGACGGTGCCGGGGGTCGAACTCTCTGGTCCCCTGACGGTTCCACCGGGAGATATCAAACCAACCGTGGCGATCTTCATATCAACCATATTGACTTGATATCATTGATCTGTTGGTCTGACAATGCTACGCTGCCACCAGGCGCCCCGAGGGCGTCCTCGACTGAACAAAGACATAGATACCACAGACATCGCTAGGAGTTACCGCGCAGGCAACCGGCCGGGGGCTCGCGGCCCCGTTACGGTGTGATTACCCCGTTTACACGTTGACCTAATAGTGCTACGCTGTTGCCTGAATCTGATCGGCCCAGTATTAGGACTCACCGGGCCGTCTCTGCGAAGGTTGCCTATACGCAGGCTGAGCGGAGGCGGCCCTTCTCACGCCGCCGGTGCCCCAGTGATTGGCTTGTTGACAGCCCTGCGTTCGATTCTCTCCTGACCTTGCTCGATCCGTTCAAGCGTACGCCTGGTCCATTCATTTAGGTCAGTGACCTGGCGCCGCGTCTCAAGAGTAGCGTCCACAAGCTCGGGGAATCGGCGGATATGAGTCACGAGTTCAGTGTTGAGCTTGGCAATTTCATCTAGCTTGGCCAGGATCTTGTCGGCCTGGTCCGGCGCGCCGCGGTTCCGCATCTTCATGACGAAATCGAATACGGTTTTCAGAACCATCAGAGCGAAGATACCACCGACTGAGAGCTGGGAAAAATCGTCCACGCAAGACTCCTATCGCACTACTATCAGCGTAGGGCGCTGACACTACCTACGCAACCGTATTTTTAATGGAATACCGGACTACATTTGGTTACTGACCAGCCGGCATACCACCGACTGAGCCAGCGCAGCTGCACACTATGGGCTCCTACTTCACTATTATCGAGCCAGACTCACGGCATGGTTCGATAATACATAGCTTTTCGCCACCCGTGCTCGGTGCCACCCGATTCAACTGCATGGCTTGGCATTCTGTGCGGTTTGCCAGCTATTCATATAATAGTGTAAACCGCGAAATACGTCAACGGCTCTGAATAGATTGATTCAGTTGCATGGGAATGCTATTCGCGACCACCGCGGGAAGACGGCCCGGAGGAGTTCACTCCACCGAGTCGCAATGGAAAATCGTGGTTAAAGGGTCCCTTGTAGAGCTCCAGAGAATGCCGCAGCAACCATGATCGCAACCATGGTTATACCAGACGCCACGGCCGCCACAAACACCGGTGAGCGATCCCATGATTGGGCCTTGTCGAGTTCTGACTGCGATAATTCCAACCGGCGTGCATCGGCATCGGCACGTATAGCCGCCTTGTCTTCGACGCGCTGGATTTCAATCCTGTGGATTTTGGCCGCGTGTTCAATCTTCGCGTCGATCCGCTCCTGGCAAAACGTTGCCGCGGCTCCCATACGGGCGGCTCTGATCGGTGGGTACAGATCGCCCGCAAACGGCACGATGGCCCCGGCCTCGAGAAAAATGATGTCCTCTTCCGCCGGTGGCTTATCCGCCCTTGCTTGACAATCTATTGAGTAGGCGAACACGGCGCCCAGGGTCATCAACAAGATCGTCAACAAGCTTCCGTTCTTTCGCGCCGATCTTGTCAAGCGTTTCTCTATACTCCATGTCCGCCAACGCGTTAGCCGCATCAGCGCCGCGGTCAACGGCGAGTTGTTCGGTTTTTTCCTGGGCATTAATTGCGTCCTTTTCCATCCGCACACGCTGAATCGGGGAATACCTGCGGGTTGCCAACCATCCAATCACCGCGCCCACAAAAAACAGAAGCAACCACGATCGACGCCAAAACCACTTCAGGGTTTTCACGCCGATGCCCTAACATGTATTGTTACAGGGTGCCCCTCCGGTATTGGTTGCGCGTCACCGGGCGTGCTCTCGATCACAATATCGACATTGTAATCGCCAACGTCATCCAGGTCGCCGGGGGCCCACTCCAGATAGAACAAACCACCGGCGTCGTCAGCTATGACAATTGGCTTGATCAGCTCGCTTCGATCCGGCTTGCGAACGCGAAAAACAATACCGGTCAGTGATGTGATTGTAACGTCCTTGAGCTCGGTAAGCAGGTCAGCCCCTACCAGGCCCTGGGTTCGGAATAGCTCGTATTCGCAATTCATGTTGGCTCCACAATAAAACGGCCCCAAATATGGACGTGTTGATCCCCAGCTCCGCCAACAATACGACGTATCTCATACACCCAAGTAGTGGTAGCTGTCGAACTGGCAGCCACTAAGTCGGCCCTGGAAACCGAAAACCTGGTCTGCCCTTTCGTCGGGTCTTCGTGGCCTCCGGCGGCGTTTGAGTGAGTGAACACCACCACACCACCAAGTGACGACGTCACCGTGAGTGTGATCGTATCGCCGGTGATGTCGATCGCTTTTTCATCCGCGTCAGATATGACAGCGATGAACTCGTTGTCGGTATTGCTCTGGAACGTGAGGTTGATGCAGCTTGCCGCGAAGCTGTTTTCGTCGCACACGCAACTCATTGGATCACCGTACCACTAACGCCGCCAACTGGGATGATGGTGCCCGTGGCCTTTGCCACGGCGATTATGATGCCGGTGTATTTCGGTTTATTAGTCACGTTTTACCCCATCTACCGTCATCGACGAATTTTGACAACCTGCTTGCAGGTATCCTTTCGTCTTTCCCGATTATGGACTGTTTCAATACTTTGTGCGAATTGGCGGTGATTGCGCCGAGTATCACGCCAAGCATAATCTTGGTGCCGATGGTATGATCATCGGCCACCCCTGGGACCCACACCCCGGCTGAGCAAAGCAGAACCGGAAGTAATGGGGCAATCCGCGCGTACAGTCGTGACCGGGCGGCGCGCCTAAACACCGCCTTGAACGTCGCCAAGGCCACCCAGGTGGATGCCACCAAAAGCATGTTCTGGTATCGCGTCAGTTCAGCAAAAAATACTTCCATGGGTCCGTCCTACTCGTAGATATTTAGAGTCATGGCTTTAATGTAAGCATTTGGCCCGACCGGACTCGGATCATCATGCATTGCCTCGACAAAATAACTGGCGACGCGCGGCTTGAATCCGGAGCAATCGATGGTGAACAGTTCTTCTCCCGTTGTCGTGGCTGTACCGCGGCCGTATTGCGTGCCGTCACCATCAACAAGCCGCACAGACATGGTCGCGCCATCGGTCATGACGATTCCGTCAACCGCGATTCGCCCATTGGGGTATGGTACCACGGTGGTGATCCCCCCGACATACGTCCACGCGTTGAGGATTGGTGTCACCCCGGTGGAGATCGCTAGTGCGACAACCACTGTTTTTCCCTCGGCTTGTGGTCCGGCATGCGCCGCCACCAATGCGTCCACCTGTGTTTTTGTGAGAGCCCCGGACGGGATCGAGATGTAGACCGTCGATCCCTGGATGCCAATATCAGCAACGACACCGGTCTCCCGGTATATTTCGTCGAACAACACGCCTGGTTCGATGCCGGTGGGGAAATCGGAGAAATCATAGGTATATAGAGTTTTTTCGCGTAGGTCGTTCATGCCGAGCCATCTATATCCGTAAGCTGAGTGATGAGGAGAAAGCTACCGTTATCGTCGACGCTTCGGGTTACCGGATCGTTGTGGTATACCCACAACGTGATAATGTCGCCGCGGATCAGTTGTATCGGTCCGGCCATGGCGGCCGCGAACGGCTGCAGGCCGGCCGCGGTGCCAGAAGATGGGCCAACAACGATGTCGATCCCGTTTCGTTGTATTTTGCAGACCATTCTTCTTGCTGATGTCAGGGTTGGTAAAAATACCTGACCCGAGACGTAATATTCACCATCGGTTGGGATCGTGTAGAAGCCGGCGTTCACCCCAACAACACCAGGGGTGAAGGCTGCGGCGTTGTCGAACTCGGCCGATGCCTGCAGCCATGGCTGCACCCAGGTATTCTGCGGGACGGACCGAATAGTCAGAACTGTTGGTTTTTTGACCAATTTCGCCAACGATCGTACGACCGTCAAGCGGTCTGCGAATGTTGTCGGATGTGATGGGTCCAAAAAACCGACAGATGTCACGGTTACCCATAGCCCGATTTGAGCATACTTCAGACCAAACCCTGGCGGTGTGGTGAAAAAACCCCGATCGGAAACCCATGTGTTTGGCGGTATCGTGATCGGGCCGGCCTCCCAGCCGTAGACCGTGCTCCTAAGTTGCGTAAAAACTCCCGGAAAAACCTTATCTGATTGGGCGAATGTCACCACCGGCTGAATCCATACCTGATTATTTGGGCCGCCATCGCCAGCATGCTGAAAAGCAAAGCTCGCCTGGTACACCCTGGCCTCCGCCACCAGGAACGCCTCGGACACAAAATACCGGTTGAATGTGCCGCCACCACCTGGAACCGGCTCTGCATTGAAAACCACCGAACGATCGCCGGTTAACTGGGTGCTTGCGCTCCACCACCATTGACCAGGACCAGATCCCCACGACGCTCCGGATCCGCTCGTTGGGTCCGGCATCCAGGCATCAGGTGGATTGGCATTTTCCGGGAAAGTGAATTGGCCAAAGCTAGGATTGCGATTGACAGCGATTATTTCGGTCTCGTTGTTGGTGTGGTACGCCGCCACCTTCTGGGCGGTCTCAATCACCTGGACGCTGATCTGTGACCTGTTGCCTTGACGATCAACATGGATCAGCTTTGCATAATAGATCTGACCTGGCACAAGCCCAGAAAGCTCGATTCTGGTGTCCTGGATCCGCTTCACCAAAGTAGCTTCTGACGGGGTAAAATTGGCGATTGTGCTCAAGTATACTTCGGTATAGGCGTAGTCCACCATTTTGGGCTCGGCCACCCGTGGATCGTCAAAGGTCAGGATTATGGTTTGCGCTGATGCCTGGGTACCCATATTGGACGGTGCCACGTCTTGCTTGTCGTCGATAGCCGCGGCCACGTGTCGTCCGCCCTCGCGCTCAAACCACCGGAGCCGGCCGCCGGCTACTTTGCCGCGGAGACTGGCGGTTGTCTTGGCGTCCCCGGAACCGTCGAACCGGTGCGTGATTTTGTCCGGTGCGAACTTTTGACCGGAGCTGAAATGCACACCGTTGGCGGCAAAACCCCACAGGTCACCAGGGGCTGTTTCGCCCCACGGGAAGTACGGCATCACCACGCCTGCGATAGCGGTCGGCTCTGATAGGTCTCCTTTGGCACCGTCGATGTATCTCTCCATTACGGTGACCGTGTTGATCTGGCTCGCGCTTCCTTCGGTGAGCTCCATGTAGAGCTCGCCGTATTTGTCGATACTGGCCTGATCGATCACGGTTATAGTGGTCCGTAAACCAGTGGTGACAGTGACCCCGGACACAGGACCTTCGTCCTGTAGTTCCTCATCTTCTTTCAGAGTCAAGACCGTGGCGCTAACGGTATCGATTTGGTACTCGCTATCGTTTAGCGTTGTGCCGACTACCTTGATTCTTTGGTTACCAAGGAACCCATCCGTGATCCAACTGCCGGCCGAACGCGTGATCGTGTCCGGGGCCGGGAAGTTTTCGGCGAATGTCAAATCCGGCGTACCGCTCATCTCAACTCCGGAAATGTCGGTAAAGACGCCCTTGAAGCTATTTCGTACACCAAGTCGCGATACCTCAAATTCACGAAAATCGCGGTATTCATTGCGATTGTTGAACGAGAAATCAGGCGTTGTCTTGGATCGCGGAGGTTCATAAAGGGTGAGTTCAAAGTCTCCCGTGTTGTTATTGAACCGATACTTGATTTCCCATCCGATTTCAGTGGTCAAGGTGCGAATTGCCTCAAATACCGATTGCTTGGATTGGTAAAACGTGTACAGGTTATAGCCAGGCGACTCGGCCGGGATGAATGGGGTACCGGGCGTGCCGTTGACCGAGAAAAGCGTCACCGACCCAAGGCCTGGGGTGTTGATGTTGTCATCCAATATATTCTGGATAATCGTTTCCAATGGCGTTCCGGTTGGTGATCCATAAACCCGTATGGTCTTGATCATCGTATCGGCGAGCAAGTAACCCTTATCCCTGGACTTGATTTTGCCCGGAGATGTACCAAAGTTAAAAGAATCTATTATACCAGAATATATAAACATATAGTCAGTATCTGCAGGATAAATATCGGCTGGTGAATTAGCGGACCAGACCTGCAGTGGTTTGGCAACGTCAACAATCACCCCGCCTTGATTGAGTTTCGAATCATCGCGGAACGGGGACAATGAAAGGTGTCCGTAATCTCTGTGGATCTCCAGCTCTGCCGTGGCGACTGGCATGTTGTCGCCCTCGGTGATGGTCCCGCCGTGAAACCAGTTATGACCCTCTAGATCGGTGATATCGATGCCATCGATTAAAACCCTGACATGGGTGGATTGACGCCCGCTGCGCCAAATACGTTCTTGGCTTGCCGAGATGACGCGCATCAATCATCCTCGGCCATTTCGTATCCGATTGTCCGATTGCTTTCCAGGAAGCCGTCATCGCTGTCTATCGTGGCGCCGATATAGGTCGCCTGCTCCGCTGATCCAATAGCCAATACCGACAATGGTGGGTCTGGCATGATGTCACCGTCGACGTAGACGCTCGGCAGTGCCGACATGGCCACACCCATACCGTGCAGGCCGGATACCTGATCCGGTGCCGCCGTGTATGGATAGATGACCATATCATCAATCAGGCCATACCATTGGTTACCTCCAGCAAGATTACCAACATAAACCTTGGTGAGCCGTGTCAGATCTGCGATCGTGGACATGATTTTGGATGCAACCAAAACGCCGTCGATATAAAGCTCGGTAATTGAGTTATTGTTCACGTCATCGCGCTGAAAAGTAAATCCGACGTGATGCCAATCATCATCCCATAACGGGGTTGAGTAGACCAGACTATCCCCACCGCCCCCGCTATCAAAAAGACTGAGAATTAGATTATTTGCCGCTACGCCGCGTATCAGCAATACCCTATCACTTCCTGTACCTGCGTCTGTTTCCGCGGAAAATATCGTCGCGAAAGATGCTTGGTTGGCTGTTGGTGAACGCACCCACGCAAAGACAGACAGATTGACCGGTTTGGGTGTCTCTCCGGATAACACCGCTGGACTGTATCGGAGATTGCCAGACGCCCTTGAGCCGTCAACCCAGGTGGTTGGTGCCGGTTGTTGCTCGAGCTGGAACGCATCGCAGTGAAATATCGTCAATCCGGCCACGGCGTTAAGGACCCTTATTCTCGCCGTCGCGCTGGTTGGAAATGACGTCCCGGACGTCGTTACCAACAACCATTTACCAATAACGAGCGGTACCGTTTTGGTGGCAATAACTCCATTGACAGGATCATAGATCTCCAAGACCACCGATCCACCGACATCGGTATAGACGTATACGCTCGCCGAGTATGGCGTTGACCCGAGAATCCCAGCCGTCGGCGTTGTTTCGCATCCAGCCGCAATAAAGCTGGTTGTGACCTGCAGGGAACGAAGGCCTTGTACAGCGTATACCGTCGATCCCGCAATGGCGGCCGCTCCGACAATGCTGTAACCGGTTGGGGCGGCCTCCGCGTCCCTTGAGGGGGCCGAAAGGATATTTACCGTCGATTGATCAACAGCCAACGATCCGGCGCCGTATTTGGATTCGGCGGCTCCATTCTCATCCACCACCAGTTGCCCCGTGGATCCGATACCAACCCGAAGACCTGCACTCGTACCGGTTACCTGCGGAAGACCACCACGACTGTAAAAGTCGGCATCAAAAGGGAACACCTCACCAATGCCACGGATTGCAGCCCGTTGGGCCAAGGCGATTCTTTCGGCAAGCGGGATTGTCTGACCGGCCCAAACACGCAACGTGCTGCGGCGTTCGATCATTGGACGGCCGCCGAAGCCACGCTTTCTTGACCCGACCTCGATCAGTCGTTCCTGGGAGGCTTCGCTGCTCACCTCGATCGGAAACCCGTTGACCCGCATGAATTCCGTCGTCACGATCCGGCCCTTTCTACGGCGAATTCGCCGGTGGTTATCCCAGATCCACCGGTGACGATATTGTCAAACATTCCCCGCTCATCCAGCATTTCACCGACCTCGTCAACCGAGGTAGCGGTGATGTTGACGGTCATCCCCATGCCCCCGGGGGCCGTCTCGCCATCGGCCGGATCAATTGCCTGGAACCTGGCCAGCGACCGTTTGAACCCTTCCGGGACGCCTAGGATCTCTTCATTCACGTCACGGACTGAATCGGCCAGTTGTTCAGCGGACGCTGTCGTATCACGCAACGCATCGGCGGTATCATCCGCCGCGGCGCCCAGATCTGTCACCTCGTCTGCTGGCTCGGTGGCCACCACAGGAGCATCAATCACGGCCGCGACTTGCGGGGCTAGCTCATTAGCAAGATCGCCGAGACCGATCGAGCGTAGGAAGTTGGCCAGTTCCTTCCGGACATCGTCAAAGAACCGAGCAATGCCTTTGCCTATCTCGCTGATCCCTTTGGCTATCTCTTTGATGATGCCGGCGATAAACTTCACGGCCTCTGTAAGCAGCCACAGAATAGGGGTCAGCAAGCTAAACATACCGCCGAGGTCAGAAATGATCTCGAAAAACTCCCCGAGGACCTCAAATACGGCGCCAAGAACCTCGAAGATTGGCTCCAGAACCGTGCCGATGATGTCGATGATCTTCAGCAGTGGTTCGGCGAACTTCAGGAGAACGCCGCCGATTATATCGAATATCTTACCAACCTGTTCCAGAATTGGCGCGAGCACTGAGTTGATCGCTTCGTTTATCGTGACCAATCCCTTGAATAATGGGTTTATGGCTTCGATTATCATCCCGAAGCCTTCCCCAACAAGCTTGATCGCATCTACTACGTTTTCCATTTGGAGCAATATCGCTACAACTGCGCCTATGATCGCCCCAATTGGGCCGCCAGCTTTAAAGCCTTCCATTGCCCCTTTGAGCACGTCCTCTAAACCGCCAAGTTCAGCGGCAATGCCAGCCGCAAACTTTTGCGCCCCGACCGCGATTTGTGGGCTTATGGTTTCGCTGAGTTGTGTTCTTAGTTCGTCCACCATTTCACCGAACGATAAAGCAAACAGGCCGAACTTTGAGCGCATCTGTTCGGCGTGCTGCATGGATGCCTGTATTGACTCGTCTTGTTTGCGCGCCAAGGCATCGCGTATCCCGGTCTCGAATTCGATTTGTGCTATCTGCCGCTCCGTGAATGCGTCGACCGTATCTTTCAATCCGGTGATATTGCGGCCCATCCCCTCGGCCCCTATCGCGGCCTCGCCAATGGCGGCCGCGCCAGCGTTCAGTGTATCGCCGAGTTTTTTCGTTCCATCGCCGAGTGATGACATCTCTTCTTTGAGTTCGCCAAACGACGGCAGAATCATGTCCAGGCCGGCCTTAAAGCTATCCGCTACGGACTTCGCCACCGCGGCCGCGCCTCCGCCATCGCCACCAGCACCTGCGCCTATTCCTGGCGCACCGGTTGGCGCCCCAGGACCACCGGCTACCGCAGCCACCGCGGCGCCGGCGCCGGGTAATGCGATCTCGGCGATCGCGCCGGCCGCGCCCCCGAGAAAATCGAGCGCCGCCGCGATGGGCTTTGTTGAGTCGATGATGAATTGGACAACAGTATCCCAGGCTTTGACTATGCCTTTGCCAGCGTTCGTGATGATGTCGCTCAACCCGAGAAAGTTTTCCTCCCACACCGCTCGGACCGCGGCAACGATGGGGTTGGTTTTTACCAGAAAATCAAAGAACTTTTTCGCAGCCTTGGCTCCAATCTCAAAAGCATCGACTATGAAATCGAACGCATCCCCAAAAGCGGATGTCCACGAGTCCAAGGTCACATCCACTATTTCACCCGCGATCGCGATCTCGTTTTTTACAAATCCAACAACCGCGGCAACTTTATCTTGAATGCCGCCAAAATTGGACTCCCACGCCCTCCGAAGAGCTCCCACGATCGTGATCGCGGCGGCGATGGCCGCCACCACGGCAAGAACTATGAGTGTGATTGGCGACCAAGCAAGCGAAGCGATCGCCCCGGCGCCAGCGAAAGCGCCTCCTATCGCCCCGACCGCAGTCACCAACGCCGGGGCGATCGTCATCAGGGTCGCCACCACGGTTACCACCGCGGTGAACGCCGCGGCACCGAGCAATATATGCCCAATGGCGCTCTTGACGGACGGAGACAACGCGTTGAACCAGTCAACAACGGCCTGGAGTCCGAGGTTCAGGGACATGATCGTTGGGGCGAGTTCTTGCCCGATCGCGATGGCGGCTTCTTGGAACTTGGACACCAGCACTTTGAACTGGAACGCCGTGGTTTTTGCCACATCGTTCAGAATGGTTTGCGCCGCGCCAACGCCCTTTGTAGAATCACGCAATCGCTGCACGAAGGTTTCAAAGCCCTTTTGGCCGACGGCGATTTGGGCCGCCATCCCTGGCCCGGCGCGAAGCCCGAACACCTGCATGATTTGGGCCGTGGTGGCGCCGGATTGCTGCAGCTGGCCGATGATCTGATCAAGCGGTTTCAGCTCACCGCCGGCGGTGACTGCAGATATGCCAAGCTTTTTCAATATCGCGGCCGACTTGTCGGTTGGGGCCAATAGCCTTGTGATCGATCCCCTCAACGAGGTCCCGGCCAGCGATGCCTGGATACCGGCGTTTCCGAGTAACGCCAGAAATGCCGTGGTCTCTTCGAATCCAATACCAGCCGATCTGGCCACAGGGCCGACGAACTTGAACGCTTCGCCGAGCTGCTGGACGTTGGTATTGGCGCCAGTGCTGGCGCTCACTAATATATCAACGGTATCCGACAACTGATCCGTTGTCCGGCCCATGCCGCTCATGATATTCGTAACAATATCACTGGCTTGTGCTAGGTCCATCATACCGACCGACGCTAGTTTTAGCGTCTGTGGTATGGCGGCCATGGTTTTCTCTGCGGTGAACCCCGCCTGTGCCAAGAACTGCATGCCTCCGGCGACCTGGGTGGCCGAAAACTCTGTCTTCTGTGCCCAGTCGCGCGCGGTGTCCTGGAGCTCTTTGAATTGGTCGTCCGTGGCCCCGGTGATCGCCTTGACCTTGACCATCCGTGTTTCGAAGTTGGCAAAGGTTTTGGTGATCAATCCAACGCTAACGCCCAGAGCGGCGAAGGCAACTGCAGATTTGTTACGGACACCTTCAGCCGCGGCGCCGAAACTCTTCACGGATTTCTTGGCCCGGGCCATCGCCGCTGTGAAAGCGGCGGTTTGGGCCCTCATTCGGGCTGTTAGCGTTCCAAGGGAAGTAGTGGCCATCGGTCGTCCGTTTCCTCGTTGTTTTTCGCTGTCTGTTCGGCGTCATCCCTCATTGATTGTATCAGGGCCTCCCTTGATGCCGGGACTATTGTCCTTTCTCCGAGTAGCTGGCTGACCGATACCTTCGGTGTGCTCTTGTCCCATCGGAGCCGATTCAAGATGTTTGACTGCAGCCAAGCCAACAGCCTTATATTTTCTTTTTTCTCCTTTCTGTATGCCCGCACATGCAACAACAGCAACCGGGGTGAGTAATCGAGAAACTGTTCAAGCGAAAGACCAATTGTGAAGGCTGCCTCCAGGTAAGCCTCCCAGTCCTGTTCGCCTGGTTTTAGTTTTCGTCTTCGCCCCCCTGTTCCGGTTCGGTCTCCCCTAAAGGGCCGTCTTCGTCCTGTTCTTCTTTCGCCCCTGGGAAATACTCCAAAATTAGCTTTGATATCGCCTCGATCGAAGCGGTGAATGCCTCCGGATCACGATCAAAGCGATTACACACCCATTTTGGAGTGGCTTTCTTTCTTCCGAGTTTCCACCGAAGACCGATGGCGAGGAAAACCGAGACAGCATCGACACTTGGCGTACCGCCTAATGCGTCGAGTATTGGTTTCCCAACCTGGCGTTCGAACTCCGCAACTTCGCCGAATCCCGCCCTTACGGTATACGTCTCGTTGTCGATCTCGATATTAACAGAAGGTTTGAATGGGTTGCTTTTCATTGCGGCCCCCCTGGGCTGTTATGGTGTTGTGGTGTTCCTATGGTTGCTGTACGCCTGGTACAGATGGTCCTTTGATGCGCAGGGTAAAATCGACGGTCTGGATGTCGTCACCGGGCGCGCCCTTGCTGAGTGAATTTACCTGGCATCGCATGGTGTACTTGGTGTTTCCGACACCGGGGACATAAATCCACCGATAATCCCATACGATGTCATTGTAAAACGCATCGGCGATGTCCAGAATCACCGCGTCGCCTTCATCCCATAGTGCATTTGCCTCAACGGTGCCGCTTTTTCGGCCTTGGGCAAAATCTTCCCACTCACCGCTACGGCGACAAGTGGAGTTGATCTCCCCTTTCTCTACCGACATCGTAGCTTCGCGGATACACTCGATCTCTGCCCACGTCGAACCACCGTCTTTACTGTACTGTAGCTGCGAAATTCTGCCTTGTTGTGGCCCAGCATCTGTCATTGGTTTTCCTTTCGTTCCTGTCTTGGTTACTCAATGGACCAATGATTGATCCTAGAACCGACGAGGAAGGCGCACCACTGCGTAAGTCATCGAAGTAGCGGCATCAACGGTGAGCTCGACCTTGCCACCAGTGTTGAATGTGCCGATGTCGAACGGGCCCAGAAACCCCTGTTCACCGGCCGGGACTGATGTGGGAGCACCAGCCTCGGCGACCATCCCGCCGAGATCACGGCTTACGGCCGGTGTCACGGTGTGCGGGCTGGCGTCGCCGTTGGCGACAATAACGATGGTTCTGCCGTCATTCACGAATTCGTCAACGAGGCCGGCGTCGGCAGCGGTAAATGTGAGCTCGGGAATCGAGCCATTCTGGGTGCCATCTTGGATTGGTAGATCTGGCATTTTTCAGTCCTCCTGTGGGGTCTGGTCGTCCGCCTCGGGCGGTTCCGGTTCTGGTTCTGGTGTGGATTGTAATGTAGTATCGGGTGGTTCGGCAACCTTTGGCGGTGGAGAACCAATGATCGGCACGGCGCACCCGGTGGTCACCCATTCTCTCCCGATCTTATCCGGGACATTGTAGACGCCCGGGTAGTAGATTGTCCGGTTCGGTAGTTTTTTACCAACCGTAAGTCGTACCTTCATTCGAAATACTCCATGCGTACGTTGAGGGTTGCCTGTGGTCTCCCGTCGTCATCGTCGGCCTGAGGTAACGGCGCGGACTCCAGCGCCCTGACATCGGTATAACCAGGGACCGTGATCGTGTTATCTGAATGGAGCACGTTGCGCGCCTCACGCGCCAGCTCCAACATGATTTTCCACCGAGCTCGGCGCTTTGGCCCCCTGAACCAAAGCTGCAGCTCTGGCATCCAACGCGATTTGGTGCATCCGAGGAATGATTCCGGTTCCGGTCCAGAAAACGGGATGATGAAAATCGCCAGATCATCCACGATACCACGCTCTGCCGGCTGTATCTGCCCGGAAAAGATATTACGCCCCTCGACCAGTTGGACTGTCGTGACGTTTTCGACAAGATACGCGACCAGATCTTTATCGGGTTGCTTTGCCATTTACCCACCCGTGCCCGGGTTTGGGTTTGATCCTCGATTACGCGGTCGGTTCGGTGCTTGGCCCGGCACCAGCCTAGCGCGGCCGCGCTGTATGTCACGCCAAGCACGCTTGCCGATATTGCGCAGTAATTTGCGCTTGGCTCGGTTGAGCGGGATCGCCAAATACTTCGCTCGCGCCCCAGCCTTCCGAAATGTCACCCCGGTTTTTTCGTGAACCTCAACGGCGTATACCGCCGCGTAGCCAAATTCAACCTCAGGGGATCGCCCAATCACAAATGGCTTCGTAACGTAGTTCGAGTTCACCAGCCAGCTGGTATCCACCGGACAGATGCGCTGCGATTGTTCAATTACCGACTGGGCTTCGGCGTAGATGGCCGCCGCAACCGCCTTGACGGCGGTTCGCTCGAACCGTTCAAGGTTTTTGACCATATTTTCTATACCATCAACCCGGAAATCGAACGTAATCTTTGGCATACTACAATCCTAGCGCATAATGAATGTTCCGGACAGAGCACACCCCAAGCGTCGGTATTTCCCCTACGGTCAAAACGATATCGCCGCAATTGATATCGTCAGTATCTTTTCCTGGGAACCAGATCAGATCGTTCCAGTGGATCGGGCCTTTGCCAGCGCGGAGGTTTTTGCATTCCACCAAATCAGCGAAGGTGTAGATGGTATGTTTTAGCTCGATCTCGTTTCCGTCCGGGCCTATGGCTTTGCGGAATTGCTTCTCGAGGCGTCCGAGAAAGTGAAACCGGTCCCCGTATATTGGATCACCGTCGACGGTTTTATCCATCATGGGCGCCGCCGTGAATCTGGTATTGTAGGCCTTTTTCAGCGTCCGAAAGCCCATCAATCATCACCCCAGCCGGCACCATCGAATTGATTCGCGTTTGGGTTGTCGAATTCGTCGCGGCCAAAAAATGGCTGCACGGCGTCTGGGTTCGCGGCCAGGGTTTGTTTTTCGCCCCGGCTCAGGCCGCCAAAGCTTGGTAATACCGCAATGCCGGCGCGCTGGCGCAGTTCGTCGGCCCGGTCTTTGAACGCCTTGGCTCGTTGCGAGCACTTTTCCTTTGCTTCACCGCTTTCAATATCGGTTTCTCGGGCGAACCTGGCAGCCAAGTGTTCACAGATGACAGCGGCCGCGATATCGTGGGATCCGAGAGTAAGCGCATAATCCACCTCTCGGTCGTCAACGAGCGGATCAGATTTGTCGGTATCGCCAGCCAAGAACCGCACGGCGTCGCGATCGCTGTCACCTGGATCGTTAGAATAGCTCCACTGCATAATACCCGCCGTTTTTGGCACCCTGTGGTCAATCTATGACCACAGGATTACCGGTCAACTGTCCTGGTTCTGTCTGGCCAATATAGCTTCCACCAGCTCTTTTTTTCCCATACCATCGGTGACCGGTGCCTCGAGTTCGGTCGCGATCTCCAGGAGCCGCGCCTTCCTGAGAAAGTTCAACCGCGCCGTGGTGTAAGTATCGGAGTTGTCTCCGTCATCCGGTGGCGGCTCCGGTTCACTGGGCGCCGGTGGGGCGGCCGGCTCATTCGGCGGTGGATCGACTACCGATGTTGCTGGATCGTTAGCCACCTCGACAAGATGCCCGGCCCGAACCCAGACGCCAGGGTCGGTCCATTGTTCGGCCTCAGGGACTGGATCGCCCTCTTTTCTGGTATCGCCCGGGTTGCCGCGATACCCCGGGCCAGCCAAATACCGGGGCATCCTAGGCCACCGCCCCATCAAAGAACACACCGAGATCGGGAGCAACCACTTTCTGATCAAAGGCCTGCTCGATCTCCACCCGATCAGCTTTCTTCGGGTCGATGCGGAACCTACTGATCGCCTGTCCTTGTGGTCCGGCACCGACATGGCCGGTCCATGCGAAGGTATAGCCCGCCGATGGTTGGCGAACACCTGGGGACGGGTTGACGAACGCCAACCACGCATCTTTGCTGCCAGCAATGAAGCTATAGCTCGGCGTCGCCCCCTCGGCTGCGGTGTTTTGGACACCCGTCGCCAACATGACTCTGTCGAGTTCGAACAAGCTGGCGAGCATGTCTATAGTGATGACGGCGCGCTGCGTGTACTTCACACGATCTTTGATTTCCGCGTTGTTCTTGAGGCCGCGGAAAGTTTTATCACCAATCACCAGCGTGTTTGGCCAGTAGCCGGTTTTTTCCTTCATGGCGGATCGCTGGACGTCGATATCGTTAACCGGATCACTCCCAGTGGCGTTCCATAGGACGGTCGGGGTGATATCGCCACCCGTGGTACTGCCGGTCCATACCCCGGTGGTAAAGTTTTTGGCGGCCCATTCGATTTCCTGGTTGATCATCCCCTGGAGGGACAGCCAGTCGGTCGCCTCCCGATCGAGATCGATCGGATCATCTGCATTGTCACGTTCCTGATCTGAGATGTCTCGGTGCAACCCGAAGACATCGCAATAAAAGTTTGGCGTTCCGTCGACCACGTAACCAGAACCGGCGGACTCCGTAGCCGGTGCGCGTTTCTTCATGTTGTTGCGGTACCAATACGCCCGGTTATACTCGTAATAGTTGTCGGCCTGTTTCTTGCTTTTGACGTACGGAAACACCGTACCGGCGACAAAGTCCTTTTGTTGCTGCGTGTACGCAACGGACAGATTGGTCAGCGGCCTGTTTACGTGGACGCTTTGTGCTGTTGGTTGTGGCATGTGATTCTCCTGTTCGGTTACTTATGGCCACTTGGTGGTTGGAGTCTGCTAATCGACGCCCATCGGCTTGAGTAGCAAATCAAAGACCACACCTGCCGCGGTTGCCCCTACGATCGCGATGCCTTCGGCGTGTTTCCCGGTGGCCCAAGTCAGGAACCTGCCGTCGCTCCCAACCATGACTTTGTCGCTTGCGCCAATGGCGGCGCCGGCGACAGCCTTGGTTCGGCCAAAAACCGCGACGTTCGCGGCTCTTCCAGCC
>Ga0316189_10002125_pt1 | contig 19514 bp, 16 predicted proteins | sample LowCovwburrow_MG_FD_204930 | JGI IMG/M metagenome (GOLD analysis project Ga0316189, IMG submission 204930) | Coastal sediment microbial communities from Maine, United States - Lowes Cove worm burrow | ecosystem: Environmental > Aquatic > Marine > Coastal > Sediment | place: USA: Maine... | reverse complement strand
CAATCCGGTAATCGCAAGGGCTTCATTGAAAAGTTTTGCCTGGGACAGAGCGTTTTGGCCGGTGGTCGCATCTAAAACCAACAAAATCTCATGGGGCGCGCCCTGAATTTGTTTGGCCACCGTCCGCTTGATCTTTTTCAGTTCTTCCATCAAGTTGACTTTGGTGTGAAGCCTGCCGGCCGTATCAATGAGAACGATATCGCATTCCCTGGCCTTGGCCGCTGCAACCGCATCGAAGGCCACGGCCGCCGGGTCCGCATTATCCGCATGTTTGACGAATTCCGCGCCGGCTTTCTGGGCCCATATCATGAGTTGTTCAACCGCAGCAGCCCGAAACGTATCGGCGGCGGCGATCAGGACTTTTTTGCCGGACGCATTTAAAGACGCTGCTATTTTTCCGATCGTGGTGGTTTTGCCGACACCATTAACGCCGACAACCAGTATAACATGGGGGGTGCTTTTTTTTATCTCCTGAACAGGGGAAGGGGAGGGCAGGATTGATAAAATTTCCTCTTTTATTAGTTGTTTTACTTCTTCGGCGTTTGCGACCTTTGCCGTTGCAATTCGCTCCATGAGCGCCATGGTGGTTTGAACACCAATATCCGAGGTAATCAAAAGCTCTTCCAGCTCTTCCAACGCATCTTCATCGATTTTCTTCTTGCCGACCAAGACTTTTTCAAAACCATCCGAAAAATTCCGGCGGGACTTGGACAAGCGGTTTTTCAAACGCTTAAAATATCCGACGCTTTCAGGGGCCGGGGGTGCATCGTCATCGAGCTCATCGGAAAAATCGGGGATCGTCTGCTCGGGTATTCGGCGGTGATCCTCTGCTGCCGTTTCCTCTGCGCTCGCTACTTCATGCGGGTCTGATTCAGGTGCCGGCGCGTCGTCTTCCTGTACCTCTGAAACCAGTTCTTCGGCCGGTTCGTGATGGCGGCGATTCTTGGTTTTTTTAAACCAGCTAAATGCCATTGTGCTAACTCCCTTCATAAGCCACCCCGCCTTGGCGGGATGAGAATGGAAAAGGTTCTACCGTTGCCGGATGATCGCGGCTCATTAATCTAAAGTTTAACAATTCCGGTGGCTTATGAATGGAGTTAAAAATTAATTTGATTCCGGCCTTTGGAAGTCTACGGAAACCACTTTTGAAACGCCCTTTTGTTCCATGGTGATGCCGAACAGCATGTCGGCAAACTCCATTGTCCGCTTGTTATGGGTGATCATGACAATCTGGGAATTTTGGCCGATGATTTGCAGAAGCTCATTGAAACGGAACGTATTGGATTCATCCAGTGGGGCGTCGATTTCATCCAGCAGGCAAAAGGAGGCTGGCTTAATCAGAAATATTGAAAAAATGAAAGCAATTGCCGACAGTGCTTTCTCACCGCCGGACAGCAGGCTCAACCGCGTCAGTTTCTTCCCCGGAGGGTGAATCATAAACTCAACACCGGATTCAAGTGGTTTGCTAGGTTCTACAAGGACAAGCTTGGCTTCACCGCCATCAAAGAGACGGGGAAATACCTCGTTTAACTTTTGATTGATTTGGGTGAAGGTTTCCATGAACCGTTGCTGGGTAATCCTGTTTATTTTTCTGATCACCTTGTGCAAATCTTCGATGGCCTTGAGAAGATCATCCCGCTGGGTTCCCAGGAATTCAAAACGCTCCTTTAATTGCTCATATTCTTTGATGGCACCCAGGTTGACATCGACAATCTTTGATATTTTTTCCTTGCTGCGGGACAGGTCGGCTTCCATCTCTTCGGTGGTCATATCGGCCGTGATTTTATCCGCGGTTTCATTTTGAAGTAATTCTGATTTGAGGGCTGCAAAGGAGATCTGATAGCGCTCCTCCAAACGATTGGCAATGTTTTCGCGCTTAAGCTGAAATTGCGATTGTTCGAGCTCCAACATGCGAAATTTTTCAAGGGTGTTTTCCCGTTCGCTCTTGATGGCGGATATCTTGTTGTCGCTGTCTTTGAGTTTGCCATCAATGTCCTGGTAAACCTCTTCGTTGCGTCCAATGGCTTCTTCGAGACGGGTTATAATTTTGTACATTTCTGAAAGCTGATCCTCGCTATCGGCGACGGTGACGCGGGATACTTCTGCTTTATTTTTTTTCAGGCTGATTTCGCGCGAAAGTTGTTCCAGCCTGATCCGTCCGTCCTCATGGAATTCTTTCAGTCGCTTTAAACTGCTGTCGCTGTTCTCCAAGCGGGCATTCAAGGCGGTCAGTTTCATTTTGAGCTCAACCACCGTTTGATCAAAATCTTCCATCCTCGAGGAGACCGCGCTGATCGTTTGCGACATTTGTGCCACCTCGTCCTGGGCGGATTTAATTTCATCGGCGACTCCGCTCAGAGCCGTATTGTATTTGGTCATTTCATCGTCAATGTCGCTGGCTTCTCCCAGCAGTTGCTCCTGTTCCAGCTGAACGATTTCCAGGTGGCGACGCGCATTTTTGAGGTCTTCACCGACCCGGTAAAGTGCCTTTTCCGCTTCGGTTTCATCCTCAACGGTCCGGTTTTTCTGCTCAATCTGTTTTTGCATGCTGGTTTCAAGGTCGCGAACCACCGACTCCAAGTCATTTTGCTCGCGTCGGGCTTTTTCTATATCTTGGGTAAATAAGGCTTCCTGGCGTTTGAGCTCTTTTATTTCATGCTTTTTGGCCAGAATTCCGCTTAATTTATCCTTGCTGCCGCCAATGAGGATGCCTTGATGGGATACAATTTCACCATTTTTTGTTACAATTCTTTGCAACGTTCCGTTCCGATTAAACAATTCCAGCGCCGCTTCAATGGTATCGGTTAAAATGACATCCCCCAGGAGCGCCTGGGCGACATTTTCATAGCCCGGTCTTACCCTGATGTGATTCAACAGCAGCCTGGAGGGATCCGGTGACTGGCTTTCATTTGCCCGAATCGGTTTTGTCGATGAAATCGGGACAAAACCGCTCCGTCCCGCATTGTGGGTTTGCAGATAATCAATGGCTTGCAAGCCTGTTTGCTGGTCTTTTACCACGATGTATTGTAGAGATTCACCCAGCACAGCCTCTATCGCCGTTTCATAGTCAGGGTCCGCATCTATTATGTCTGCCGCCAATTTCAAAACACCGGCTTTCAGCTCAGGACTGATACCCGTTGCCTCCGGGTTTTGTTCATCTGCTTGAGGACTTTGGGCCTTCATGATTGCCCTGACACCATCGCGGTACCACTCGAAGTTATCCTCCATTTTCTTCAAGGCGTTGTATTTGGACTTGGCAGTATTGCGCTCGAGCTCAAGTGTTTGCACCCGTTTAACCTGCGCGGCCAAGCCGGCGGCATTTTCATCCAGTTGGCTGCGGGTTTCCGCGATCCGAGTGTTCAGTGCCTCGATATCCTGCTTCAGGGCGTTTAGACGGCTACCGGCCTGGGACTCTTTTAACTGGGCCGCTTTGATTTGTTTTTGAGACAGGGCCTCTTCTTCATCCGTTCGTTTGAGACGTCTTTGCAGGCTTTCCTTGTTATTGGCCGCGTTTTGATAAATATTTTTGTACTGGGCCTCCCGGGTCATCAAATCCATCAGGTGCGCTTTAGCGATTTCAAGGTCCTGGTTGAGTGTTGACAATTCATCTCTGGTTTGCTGGCTGCTCTGGCGATGCTGATCGAGACGTTGCCTTTCATTTGCCATCTGCGACCTGAGATTGACATTTTCCTGTTGAACCTGGGCCATTTCGGCAATTAGGTCGTCGTTTTTTTGAACCAGGTCTTTGCGGGCATCCTCAAATTCGGTTATTTCCCGGGAAAGCCTCTTAATCTCATCGCGCAGGTGTGCCAGATCATTTTCCGTACGATCAATCTTGCGCTGGGTCTCATATTTTTCGGATTTTTGTTCGGCAATTTCCTGGTTTTTCTCCCAGCGCTTGAGTTTTATGTCCTCAATGGCGGCATCCAGTTTTTTTAGTTCAGATGAGTGGCCGATGTCCGTATCTTTTAGCTCTTTTAACAGCGCATCGGCCTCTTCAACCTGGCGGGTGAACTCATCAAAATAATGAATTCCCAGACGGACGTCTAATACTTTAATGCGTTTTTGATGGTTGTTGTAAAGTTCCGCCTTTCTAGCCTGACGTTTCAGGCTGCCCATTTGCCGCTTTATTTCCGTCAGAATATCGTTAACCCTTAAAAGATTTCGGTGGGTAATATCTACCTTGCGTAGGGCTTCAATCTTGCGGTTTTTGTAGCGAGTGGTTCCAGCAGCCTCTTCAATGAAATAGCGGCGCTCCAGGGGATCCGCGTCGGTGATTGCGCCGATATTTCCTTGTTGAATGACGGCATAGGATTTGGATCCCAATCCACTGCCCAAAAAAACGTTATGAATGTCTTTTAATCGGCAGGGTTGGCGATTCAAAAGAAAAGCGCTTTCTCCGGATCGATACAGGCGACGGGTCAGGTTAATTTCCGTAAAATCTTTTAACTCCTCGGGGGCGGTTCCATTGTCATTGCCTAAAGTTAATGAAACTTCGGCCATGTTTAGGGGCGCCCTGCCGTTGGTGCCTGAAAAAATGATATCTTCCTTTGATTTGCCTCGCAGCTGCTTCAGGCTCTGCTCCCCCATTACCCATCGGATGGCATCGACCACATTGCTTTTGCCGCACCCGTTCGGTCCAACCACGGCGGAGATACCCGGAGGAAATTGGATGGTTGATTTTTCAAAAAAAGACTTAAAACCGGTTATTTCCAGTTTTTTTAGTTTCATATATTAAATTGTTTCCTTAAATAAATTACATTAACTCTATGAATATAATACCATTAAACAAAAAATCCAGTCAGGGTATAAGAAACGAGTTGCTGGATATCGGCAAAAGGTGTCATTCCCGGCTGTTTTGTCCATTGGTTACGATGGCGGCGTCGACGCGTTCTTCTTCTATCAATAATTTCAGCAGAATACTTGAGATGCCTATCTGGAGGATCATAACAGGAAGCCGTTTTCTTGTAAAGGGAAAAACACAATAAGCGGTATATTATGATGATTCTGATACAAGATATGGGGTATCGACAGAGGGCAAAGGGCAGAGGGCATGGGGGTGCAAATCACAGTTGTTGGTAAACGGCAGTTATTCTTTCTTTAACAAATTAGGAAGTTAATGGAAATTGGATTACTCCTACACTTTGCTCTCTGCCTTTTGCCCCTATAGTATCTGACTCAAAAATAGTTTGGTGCGGTCGTGGGTCGGGTTGGTGAAAAAATGCTCCGGGCTGCCGACTTCCACAATGGCGCCTTCATCCATAAATATCACCCGGTCGGCCACCTCCCGGGCAAAGCCCATTTCATGGGTCACCACCACCATGGTCATACCTTCTTTGGCCAAAGTTTTCATGACATCCAGCACTTCCCCGATCATTTCCGGATCTAGGGCCGATGTCGGCTCGTCGAACAGCATGACTTTGGGATCCATGGCCAACGCTCTGGCGATGGCCACGCGCTGCTGCTGTCCACCTGATAAATTGTCGGGGTAGGAACCGGACTTGTCATGAATTCCCACCTTTTTCAGAAGAAAATCGGCTTTTTCCCTGGCATCTTCCTTTGAGCGCTTACGAACCACCTTCTGTGCCAGGGTAATATTGTGAAAAACCGTTTTGTGGGGGAAAAGGTTAAACGACTGGAACACCATTCCGACCTCGGCGCGCAGCTTGTTGATATTTGTTTTGGGGTCAAGCACATCGATGCCGTCGATATAGATGTGTCCTATATCTGCTTTCTCCAATCGGTTGAGACATCGTAAAAACGTACTTTTGCCGGATCCCGAAGGGCCGCAAACCACCACCACCTCACCAGGGTCTATTTTAGTGGAGACATCAACCAAGGCTTTGACGTCGTGGGGAATATGAAAGGTTTTACTTATTTTGCGAACATCAATCACTGGATAGCCATCCTTTTCTCAAGTTTTTGAACAGCCATGGACAGGGTGAAGGTTAATACCAGATATAGTATCGCTGCCAGAAAATAAACTTCAAAGGGTTGCAGTGAGGCGCTAACAACTTCCCGGGCTGCTTTGGTCAACTCGCGAATAGCAATGATTCCCAGCAGTGAGGAGTCTTTGATCAGACTGATAAATTGGCCTGCCAGGGGGGGCAATATTCTTAGCAAGGCTTGGGGCAGAATGATATGCAGCATCGATTGAGCGTAGCTCATGCCCAGTGAACGGGCGGCTTCGGTCTGTCCGCGGTGGATGGATTGTATGCCGGCCCTTACAATTTCAGTGACGTAGGCACCCGCGAAGCAGGCCAGAGACGCCACACCGTACCAGAAGGCCGGAAGCCTTCCCAATCCGTTGGCGGCGAGCAAGTCGTTGATCACCGTCCCTAATACGAAGTACCAGATAAGGATTTGGACCATCAAGGGAGATCCCCGTATGATCTCCACGTAGACGATAGAGGTCCATTTCAGGGCTGGATTTGATGATATGCGGGCAATCCCGCCGATAACACCGATAATTATCCCGGCAATCGTCGCGATCATACTGACTTTCAGCGTAATCCAGAGGCCGATGACCATCAGGCCGGGTTTCCATTGGGTGTAACTTGCTAGTGTTTCGCCGGCGTAAACATAATACCCTTTGTTAACAATTTTACTTTTCGCCGGAACCGTGTAAGATTCAACTTCTTCGTCACGCTTCACCGTGATGACGGCTTCTTTGCCGCTTTTGACTATCGATTCCACCTTACCGTCGATGTCGGAAATGATTTCAATGGTATCTTTGTATGCAAAATAAATTGGAACGCGATTCCAGCGCCATGTGTATGCGATCTTCTGGGTTGCATAATAAAACCCACCGGCCACCAGCAAGACAAGCAGCCAGAAGGCGCCCACCCAGAGCTTGTAAGAAGCGGGTTTTGCAAAACGACTCTGATCATTTGATTTTTGCATGACGTTTCTTTCTCAGGGATAGAACCTTGTACTTTGGGACCAGGTCAGAGACAGCTGGCTATGCCGTCTAAAGGGGCGACAAGAATACAGATTTCAGAAGACAGAAATCAGAGCTATAATGAAAAGGCCGGCCCGGTCCTTTATAGACGTTCAAGCCGGCCTGTTCAGGTTGAAAAGCGGGTCTGATCTAATCTGATGTCTTACTTAAGTTCCGCTTTCCATTCTGTTCCGGTAATCCATTTTCTGTACATTCTATCATAGAAGCCGTCACCTTTGGACTGTCTTAAGAAATTGTTCAGGTAGTTCAGAAAATCCGGATCACCCTTGTTGATGGCCCAGGCCAGCGGTTCATAGGTGAAAGGCTCACTCAGGAAAACGGTTTTATCTTTACCCTGGCTGCCATATAGGAACCCACAGAAAGGCAGATCATAGACGAGGGCATCCGCTTTGCCGTTAATAACTTCCAGGCCGGCCTCGGCTTCTGATTCAAACCCTTTGTAAGTGGCTTTGGGGATATACTTTTTAATGGCTTGCTCGCCGGTGGTTCCCATGCGTGAGGTGAGGATGAATTTGGGGTTATTGAGGTCCTTGTAAGATTTCACCTGATCTTTAAGCTTATTGTTTAAAAGTATGGTCTGGCCCACAACAATGTATGGGTTGGCAAAGTTCACCTTGAGATTTCTTTCCTGGGTGATGGTCATGCCGCCCATAATGATGTCCAATTTCCCGGTTATGAGCGCCGGAATGATGCCGTCCCAGGCTGTGTTGACCGGCACGAATTTAACACCCATTGATTTTGCCAGCCGTCTGCCGAAATCCATATCAAACCCGATAAATTCCCCTTTTTTATTGGTCATCTCAAACGGGACGTATCCGGATTCAAAACCAACGCGCAGTTCCCCTCTTTTCAGAATTTCTTCAATAGTGGATTTTTTTGCCAGGTCGATATCCGCACCAAAAGCGGATGCCGCGAAAAGAAATCCAATTATCGTCATTGTAATTAATCCTGATATCAATCCTTTTTTCATGCATTGCCTCCTTTTAATAGTGAAGATGTTTAAAGGTTTTGACGGCCACCGCCGCCCGACCACTTAAACAACAGCCAGACGCCGATTTAACTCACCTCTTCTATATCAAAATGGTATAAATGTAAAGGATTCTTTTAACTCCCTTCATAAGCCACCTCCTACCAAATTAAGGTCACACATACTCGACCGCCATCATACTGAGGTCGTCTCTCGATCTTGCGGGGCCGGCGAAGTCTTTTATGGTCATTTGAACGGAATCCATAAGCGTTGCGACGGACTTGGGTCCATGTTTCTGTAATGCGTCGTAAAAGCGTTGCTTTCCAAAGATTCTTCCTGCGGGATTAGGGTGATCCAAAACGCCGTCGGTGTAGAGGATGATTTTATCACCATGTTCCAGGCGGTTCAAGACTGCTTCAGGCTGCACCGCTTCGGATGCATTTGCCGATAGTTCGTAATTGGTCTGCAGGAACTGAGATGCGGCTGCTGAAATGAGGGCCGAAGACACGCCGTGGCCGCATACATCGAGCATATAAAAACTGATATGATTCCGGCCAGTATATTGGAAATTAAATGTATCCCCACCAATCTGTTCGCAAGGCTCAAAATCATTGGTCCGTTTCGCCAGCGCCGCTTCGGCAAACTTGAGTTGGGTGTAGTCCCAGAAAGTCACAACAATTTGTTTTAAAAGATAATTTCCATCAAATTCCGGAAAGGCGTTTATGATCACCCAGACGATGTCTTTGGCCTTTGGATTTTTTATGCCGGCGATGTAATTTGTGAGAGGTTTTCTGGTAGAAATGACCACATTGACCGGGTATTCTTCCGTCGGCATCCGCGTGTCGTCACCGCGCAGGAAATGCCATGCAGGATCAATGTCCTTTTTGCCCAGCATTTGTTCTTCTGTCAGGCCTAACAGCTCCTGAGCACGAAAATTGGCAAGTAATATACGGGTATCTGAAGCATGCACGACAACCCCGGCGTCCAGATTTGAGACCAGGGTCCGATACTTCTCCTCACTTTTGCGCAGGGCTTCCTCGCTGCGTTTGCGTTCCGAAATATCGCGGACGATGCTGATGACCTGGGGGTTGGTATCGGTATTAAAGGGACTCAAGCCGACCTCAACCTGAAATTCAGTTCCATTCTTGTGCAGTCCGGAAATCTGACGGCCTTCGGCCATGTGTTGGGCGTCAGATTTTCCGCGGTATGTTGCTCGGTGCCGGGCATGGATATCCCGAAAACCTTCGGGCAGCAAAATATCATGCGGTTGACCAAGGATTTCAGCGATTTGGTAGCCAAAGATGTTTTCGACCTGGCGGTTGGCAAAGGTAATCAGGCCCTGGTGATCGACAATCAGAATGGCGTCTGGGGCTGAGTTGACCAAAGCAAAGACAACCACCCCATTCTGTTTTTCCCGGTCCTGCACCAGGGTGACCCGGGCTGTGGCGGTCAGCTTGCCGGTGTTCCTTGAGCGGTTGATCGCCGCTTGGCGTGCCGAATTTGACGCCAGGTCAAAGCCCAGCGCAAGTTCGTTGCCCGCGTAGGGCTCAACGTAATAGACCGGAAAGTATTCCGCCCGCCGGGCTGCCGGAACCATTTGCCCCTGACTTTGGCGTTCGGTGATTTGAAATTCGGAAAATCCGTCGCGCCGGGCAGCCGCTTCACATGAGCTGCGCTGCTGGTGCGTCACTACCGGAATCCACTCCAGGGCCTGAATGCCCGAATGACGGTCAAACAGCCGTTGGACAAATAAATGCCAGGACCGTCAGAACCGTCGCCAGACATACGGGAAGGATCACAAACAGTCGCATGCGCAAAGAGATCCGGCGTCTTTCCGCCAACCAAACCGAAGCAAGGGGCAGGATGGTCAAAACGCCCAGGGTCTCTGCCGCCCACCAGTTCAACCAGTGTCCGACGAGGCCTATCGCCGGAGTGCTGCCGGCCAGCCACGATGCGGTCCCGCCGACAGCGGTACCCACCAGGCAGCTGACCGGTCCGCCCCATAGCAGGATGTTGGCCTTGCGGAGCCGGTTTAGAGATCTTGGAAATCCCGCAAAGCGCAAGATGAGGTAAGCCCCCGCGAAACTCTGCAAAACAGCGCCCAAACCAATAAAAACCGAAACGACCAGCGTCATGAAGAACGTTCCGCCGTTGGACGCATCCAGATGAACGGCAGCGTGAGCGGCAAACGCGCCCAGCAGGATTCCCGGCCACACCCGGTATCCCCATACCAGGGTTGCGGTCAGGGCAATTCCGGCCGGCAGCCAAACGACCGTGACAATCACTGGAGGAATGTTGGCCGCCAATGTCAGTATCCCTGCGACAGAATAGGCGGCGGCCAGAACAAAAATTTTGGACGGTAGTGCGCTTAGCCAGCTCTTCCCATCAGCAGTCATTAGGCTTTCCTGCAAATCGCGTCAACTCAATTCATAAGCCGCCGGCATCGATCAGGTTTGCACCCATAAAGCATGCCCTCGCGGTAACGGTAGAACCTTTTAAATTCTCATCCCGCCAAGGCGGGGTGGCTTATGAATTGAGTCAAAGACGGCAAGGTTTTGCGAATTTAAAAAATCCGGCCAAAAAATTACAGGTCCATGTGAGGTAAAGAGAAGGTTTTTTTAATGTAGAGCAGAGTCAAAAAGAGCCTAATGCAATTGGAGCAATGTTTTTCGGGCAAAATCATCTTCTTTAGGTGCCTTATTCTTCCTCCTCCCAGTAGACGTACTTTGCTCTGCCATAGGGAATTCTGACGACTGAGTGGTATACTTCAATATGTTGCTGCGCTATTATCTTCCACGAGCTGTAATTCTTGACATACTCTTTGATATTGTTTTGTAATGTCCGGTAGAGGCCATCGTCTCTTAGAATCTTAATAATGTCTTGTATATATTCCTTATTGCTCTTGCATATCCATCCGCCGTTGCTGCGTTTCACAAGCTTTCTAAAAGCCAAAAGATTTGAGGTGATAACAGGCTTGTTGAAAGCAAAACATTGGGCCATAATCCCACTTTGAGCGCCCATTACATAAGGCAAAACCACTATGTCGCTGGCAGAAACAATCGTATCGAATGTATGCTGGGGGAACTGTCCCCGTAAAACCACGATCCTGTCATTTACAGGGGAATTGTTTATCGTTTCATAAAATTCTCTTTGATACTCCAGAAATTTCAATCCCCTCGCTTTCCCGGCAACCAGTAAAACAATATCATTCGCCTGTTTGCAGATCTCCGGCATAAGTTCCACGATTTCTTTGAATCCTTTGGTCGGCCTGAAATACCCGCATAAAAGAATCACTTTTTTATCTTCTATCCCCAATTTCTTCTTAGCATCTTTTATGACCTCGACCTCCCTGATACCATGATATATAACGTGAATTTTTTCCTCGTGCCCAAAGTGTTTGACAAGAGTATCCTTTTGAAATTGCTCATGGACAATCACCGCAGCGCTTTCGCTTACGATCAAACGTAGAAGGGTGCTTTCGGCATGATCAAGCTCCTCCTGAACGGTATGCAGCGTTGTGACAACCGGTATGCCTACGAGTTTATACATGACAATCAGCCCAATCACATGAACGCCCTTTTGCGGGCCGTAGAGGCCATACTCATGTTGAATGTGGATGATGTCCGGAGTGAATTCAGCACTGATATCGAATATCTGGGTAGGCATTGACGTGCTTTCCGGCCTGTAGATAGGAAATACACCTACCCCATGAGCCCCCAGAGGGCTCACAACAAAGGTTTCGTTACCAACCTTTCTAAGAGCCTCGTTCAGATAGCTGGTATAGGTGGCAATACCGCATTCGATAGGCGGATATGTCGAAATAAACCCGATTCTCATTTCTTAATCGCTCATTTTAAGGTGTCTAGCATTTCATCGATTGTTGTCTCAGCAAGACATACGGTTTCGTCGCATGCTCCGTAATATATTTTAACCGAGCCGTCCGCCCCGGCAATCACCCCATTGGAAAAGACCACGTTAGGGAAAAATCCTCTGGTCTCATACGGTTCTTCCGGAAACAATATCGGCTCCTTACCTCTTTTTAGAACATGGGCAGGATCGTTTAGATCCAGTAAAAGTAAGTAAAGAGAATATATTTGATCTCGCCCTTTACCGTGATAGATCTCCAGCCATCCTTTGTCTGTTTTAAGCGGTGCAGCACCACCGCCTATTTTCTGTTCTTCCCAGCGGGTATCACGGGGACGGATCAGACATTTGTGACCTCCCCAGTGCAGAAGATCCGGTGATTCACTAAACCATATGGATGGTTTTCCAAAACCCTCATTGTGGGGACGATGCAAAGCCAAATATTTCCCATTTATTTTTTCCGGAAAAATGGACACATCTTTATTGGGAGGGGGGAAAATAATCCCTTTTCTCTCCACCGTTATAAAATCGCGTGTCGTGGCCAGTGCGGTTGCCCAGCCGTCACCTGAAACCGAGGTATAAGTTATATAATAGAGGTCATCTATTTTGCTGATTCGCGCATCCTCCGTGCCGAATGATTCGCTTGAGCTACAAGGATAAATAAAAGGTTTATCCTCTATTGTAAAATTGATGCCGTCTTTACTTCTAGCAATTCGGATATGGCTTAAGGTGGAAAGATAGTCTTTGCCCTTATAAACAATCCCTCTTGTATCTTTTAATCGGACATGGGGGTCATCAGCCTTTACTTCCAGAATTTCAGGATACCCGCCTTCAGCATCAAAACGGTAATAAGGAACAGAAATCAAACCCTCGTCGGCCACACAATCTTCAGCCACCCGTAAAAGGAGGATTATCTCACGATTATATTCAGCGGCCCCGGCATTAAAAGTCCCTTTTACCCGATAACCCTCGCGGGAAGGTTTGATTGATTTAGGCTCAATCAAGGGATTCGTCTCATGTTTTTTAACCATTATAAGTCCTCTCGATTAATTCATCCAGGTCCCCCATGGCCATACATATCGATGTATCTGCAGACCCGTAATAAACTTTTATCGTCCTGTCCTCTTCGACAATGGCACCGCACGCAAAAACAACATTGTTGACATCTCCTATCCTCTCATAATTCTCTCTGGGAGAGAGAATCGGTTCATCACATCTGGCAACAATCTTTGAGGGATCCTCCAAATCCAGCAAAACACTTCCGGCATGGTAAATCGGTCCACTGGCGGTCATTCTTACACCGTGATAGATCTCCAGCCACCCTTTGTCCGTCTTTATAGGCGGCACCGATGCACCGATTCGATAAGAATCCCAGTAACCCGGCCTTGGGGTAATGACTGCCTTGGAATGTCCCCAGTAAATAAGGTCATCCGAATAAGATATCCAGATAGAACCGATATCATTGCCGATCGGTCTGTCAAGCCTGGCATATTTTCCTTTAATCTTTTCGGGAAATAATACGCCGTCTTTATTGCCCGGCGAAGAAACAAGGGCAATCCGCTCATATTTTTTAAAATCTTCTGTTTTGGCAATTTCAATCATAGGCCCAAAAGCTGAGGCGGCTGTAAATAAAATATAATAAACCCCGTCCATAAACGTAATTCGCGGGTCCTCTATTCCTCTTTCTTCATACTTTGCAAATTTACCCTTCTTTGCGGGCAACATGACTGGTTTTTCATCGACCTTATAGAAGAACCCTTTTCTACTTCTGGCCAGTGCAAAAAATGAATATCCCTGTAATCCCTCCACTCTAAACAAAATCAGGTATTCTCCTTCATATTTAACCGGAGACCCGTTAAACACCGTATTACACCTAAAGGGAATATCCTCGGCAGTCAGTATGGGATTTTCTTCATAACGATATAAAAAATCTCTTCCTATTTTTCTAACCATTATTTAAAATGCCTCCAAATCGTTCTTGCAAAAATCGATGATCTCGGAAAGTGTTGTGGTTCCCAGACATATACAGTTATCCGCTGCTCCATAATAAAGCTTAATTTCGCCAGTATCTTCCAGAATGGCCCCGGTGGAAAAAACGACATTATTAAGGTCCCCGATCCTTTCATATAATTTCCTTGGTGAGAGTATCGGTATAATGGATCGGTTTATTACTTTGGCAGGATCCTCTTTATCGAGAATGGCGGCCCCTATTTTGGTAATCGTGCCCGCAGAGGTTTTTTTAACTCCATAGTAGAAAAGCAGCCATCCTGCTTCTGTCTCCATCGGTGGAACCGCACACCCGATTCGCCCCTGATCCCAAAATCCGGCTCTAGGCGTTAGGACAACCTCTCTGGCACCCCAGGTCAAAAGGTCATTTGAATAAGCAATCCAGATACTTCCTCCGTATCTCGGTTTTTCCAACAACGCGAACCTGCCGTTTATCTTTCTGGGAAAAAGAGCACCCGCCTTGGTATCCGGTTGTGAAACAACCTCCATTCTTTCAAACTCTTTAAAATCTTTTGTCTTGCCCAGGACTAAAACGATCCCATGCCTTCCCATGGCCAGATATACAATATAAAACTCATCATTAAGCGCAGTGATTCTGGCATCTAAGACTCCCATTTCTTCGTATTCTTTAAAATCCACATCCGTTGAGGAGGCAATAAACGGTTCCCTTTCTATTTCAAAAAATAATCCGTCTTCGCTTCTGGCTCTAAAAATGGCAGGTCTGCCGTCAAGCTTCTCAATGGTAATGAGCAATAGATATTCCCCGTCAATCTTAATACAACCGGCATTATACATATCGTGACACTTAAAGGGGATATCCTCAGAGGTGATTACCGGATTTTCTTTCCAGCGACGAATAATATCTTGTCCGAATTTTCTTGGCATGGATGAACTCCTATTTTGCACAGCGTCTTAATTAATTGCGCATAATTATCTTCAGGTATTAGGTTAAGACAAATCATCTTAAAATACAATCAGTTTGTATCATTTGCATTTTTATTGGGACAACTAATTTACCCTGTTTCAAAAAACTGCAAAACGACTGGTATTTTATCACATATAAGTTGACTTTAAAGAAATAATAGTTACTTTTATCTTAATCAATTTAGGCCCGTTCTTAATTGCCGGGCTGGTTTCGTTCTAAAGGAAAGTTCCATTTTTTCATTTATCAAAGTGGCCACCTGAAGTTTGAAGCTATGATAATTTTTTTGAAAGGAGGGTGCTACAATGACTAATGGAACTGTAAAATGGTTTAACAGTGGCAAGGGCTTCGGCTTTATTGAGCAGGAAGATGGACCGGACGTATTCGTCCATCATTCAGCGATCAATGCAAGCGGCTTCAAGTCTCTTGATGAAGGCGACCAAGTTACTTTTGACATTGAGCAGGGTCAAAAAGGTCCTGCTGCAGCAAATGTGACGGTGTCTTAAATCTGAAATTCTGAATTAAAAAAGGGCATTCCATCGAATATTGGGGGAATGCCCTCTTCATTTTTATCAACTGGCGCCCTTCAACCGATCCAGGTTAAATCAAATAACGGCTCTCTTTTTGTTTTTTCAATTCAATCTTTTCGAATGTTTTTATATTCAATTAAGTTCTGTTGTGAGCCGATTCCTGCGATATTTGTTTCATATCTCTATCCAAAACTTAAGAGATTTTAAATAGAGTACATCACCATATGCCTTTACAATCTCTGCGACCGCTTTGGGTTCGCCTTAACTACAGATCCCTGGCCCAGACTTGATTTCAAGAAGTTGTAACCACAGTTTATGTTTTTAATAGCAAAAGTTTGATTCTCCCGACAACCGCCGCGCATCAGGGCGAGCGTGAACGTTGACCACTCAACTTAGAATATAGCGCCTATCGTATCTGATATCTATTTCTTTTGCTCCTCGGAATCAACTTCGAGGATAATCGTATCAATCTGATCGACAACTTCAAAATGTCTATCTCTTGTCAATAGCGTGCCACCCACTTCCATACAACTTGCTGCTATCCAGACATCATTGATCGGTATTTTAGTCCCTTTTTTCTGCACCGATAAATATATGGTAGCATATTTTCTAGCGACATCGGTATTCACATTTATGACTTCAACATTTAAAATATCTGTAAATTGCCGAAGCTTTTTTTCATTAAATGCCTGGCGTTTCCCTTTCATGAACCCGAATTGGAGCTCGCCAAGAACAATAGATGGAAGGTAAATCTGCTCACCCTGGGTTGCTATAAGATCCACAGTCTCAGGCACGCCTTCTGCATAGTCGCTGTAAACATTGGTGTCCAGAACGAGTTTCAAGGCCAATCTCCTTCATTGATCTGATCAAAAGCATTTAAAGATGTTCTCAGCTCCTCGGCTTCTTCATGCGTCAGCCAGCCGGCCAGCTGCCGAATCTTTTTTTCACGATTTTTCACGATGCCCAATTTTTCATCAATCGCTTCAACGATAAAGGCAGATTTTGTTTTTCCGGCCTTCTTGGATGCCCTTTTAATCATTTCCTCTTTTTGAGGGGGAATTCTCAGACTCAACGGCATAATCAACTCACCTCCTATACCAAATAAAGTATCGCATTTTCATAAAAAGTATTACATCTTTGGACTAAAGTCAACAAGGAAAGACACCCCATCCATGGCAATCATTATTACAATCAACTCTTCAAATGAAAAGCCACACACAAGAAGATGGTATGCGGCTTTTTTTAGTCTGGATAGATTCTTCTAATCGACGCTGAGATATTTAAACAATATCAGTAAAATAGGCGGACTTGTGCTTTATGGCAGCTTCCAATTGCCCTTGAATAAGGTAATAGCTGCCCACACGCCCTTGGAGGCAGATTGTAAATTTGATCGAGTAAATTCACCACCGCCCGTTATACCTGTATATTTTCCAGTGCCTCCCACATAGGTATAGGTTCCCTTAGCGTCTTTTCCCAAATTACCTGAGCCCTTGTAGGTTACGAACGCTTTGTCTCCATTTGGGGCGGTTAAAACCATGCCGCCAGATTCCTCAAAGGCGCCTTTAACAGCATGGAATGCTCCCAAAAAATGAATAGATGCATTGTGTAAGAAGCCCCCTTCAGTGTCGCTAATGTATATGCCAGAGCCTTCGTAATTCAATTGTATACGTTCCTCTCCCATAGGAATCGCTTTGGAAGTACCAGTTGCATAATTTCTACCTGACTCCAAACCTTCTTTTGCCAGTTCTTCACCAAAAACATTTCCCACTGTTGCCAATAAAAAAAGTGTGAGAATTAGCATTATCAACGCTTTTTTCATAATAACCTCCTTTTTTATGCCTTGAATGACGTGGGGCTAAAGATCCACTTATTTATGCACCCAACAAGGTACGAAAGATCATGTTAGGTGAGATGTTTGTTTCATATCTCTATCCAAAACTCAAGAGATTTCAAATACTTTACACCATCATTTTTCATTATTGAAAACTAGCCTCTAGGAATAACAATTACAATATTCCTGTCTCATGTCACTGATTTATCTTGCGAATAAAATTTGCGATAGACTGGCCGATTTCATCCGGTGAATCCTCACTCATGGTGTATTCCAGGATGTTTGCTTTCTTTTTGGTATACCACTCTTCGGTTGAAATCATGATGTCTCCTTGTTATTTGGTATTTTGTGTTGCTTTCTTCACATCAAGGTTGAGCGGTTCAGCCCGCCCTGGTGCGACTCATAAAATCATATTATGGCCCGTGTCAGGTTCCCAAATATGAATCTAAATAATTGAGCAACGTAAAGTCAGGTCTGGGCCAGGGGGTTCAAGGTTCCGGGTTGAAAAACTCCCAACCCGCTCCTATCAAAGGAATTCGGCCTTTATGTGTTTATAACGCCTTTTCACCCAATGGGTGAAGTTGGATATTTCGAATGATGATCAATATAATAATCAGTTTCAAACAGTTGTAACCTTTGAACCCAGAACCCTGAACCTGGAACCGATCGATTCAGGTAGAAATTGGATTCCGGTGAAGCAGAAGCTTGGTTTTTTTTATGGTTGAGTACTAGATTGCCTCTACCTCAGGGCTTTTCGGGCACAAGCAAACGACTCAACAAGGTATCATCAGGATATTTATTTAATTGGCGGGTGTAATAGCGATCCAAGGCTTCAGACATGATGTTGCCGGTTTCGCTGTCGGTCAGCAATTCTCTGCCGTACCGGACATCCTTGGCGCCATTGCCCAGGCTGAATGCATGTCCCGTATAGTCGTCTTCCAGAGCCGGTGGTACCATTTTCTGAAGTGTGCCTGAATTTGCAGCGCCCTGGCTGAGAATTGAAAAAAGCGTTCGGCGATCAACGCCTGCACGGTCGGCTGCCTGCATGGCTTCAACTACCAGGGCCACTTGGCCCATGGTGATAAAATTGTTCAGCAGTTTGACCTGCAAGGCGGATCCGACAGGGCCGATGTGGGTGACTGATTCCGAATAACAGGCAACCAGCGGCCGAATTTTTTCAAATACAGGCTTATCTGCACCGACAAAGGAAATCAATCGACCGTCAAGAGCGTCCTTGGGGCCACGAGTCACCGGGGCATCCACGAAATCTACCCCTATTTTTTTTAACCGTTTGGAAATCGCAACGGCCGTCTGGGGCCTCGATGTCGTGCAGTCGATCCAGACGACGTTTTTCTCCAGGTGAGGTTCGGACCTGGTTACGATATGTTCAATCTGATCGGCAGTGCCCACACAGGAAACCACCGCTTCGGCTTCCTCCAATAGATCGTTAAAATCCCGCGCTTCGGTTGCTCCCTGATTTACGAGATTTTCGATGTTATCTCGATTGCGGTTGGCAATCACCCGCAGCAGGTGTCCTGATTTCATCAGGTTGAGGGCGATCCCGTATCCCATGAAACCTGCACCAATGAACCCGATTTGCATTTCATATTTCCTAAATTTTAGAATTTCCGAGACATCCAACTACACCGGCTTGCGTCGGCGCTGCAAACCCATGCGGCACGCCAAATCAAAGGCGTGACGCAAGGCCGAGACATTGGCCGTGCCTTTACCCATGATATCAAATGCGGTACCGTGAGCCGGCGTCGTAATGGGCATCGGCACGCCGCCAAAAACCGTCACGCCCCGATCAAATCCGGTCAGTTTCATCGCAATTTGACCCTGATCATGGTACATGGTAACGATGGCATCATATTCGCCGGCCAAACCCTTCAGAAAAATTGTGTCGGACGGAAAAGGACCGTCAACCTGGAGACCCTTCGCCCGCGCGCGGTTGACCGCCGGAGCAATGATGTCAATTTCTTCGCGTCCGAAGTTGCCGCCGTCGCCCCCATGGGGATTGAGGGCGGCCACGCCGATGCGCGGTGTTTCTATCGCCGCCTGCTTCAGACAACCATCAACAAGCTCAATGGACGCTATTATCCGTTCCCGGGAGATCATGGAACTGACATCCTTTAAAGCGATATGCGAGGTAACCCGCGCCGTCCACAATTCTTCGAGCACATTCAGCTCACAAAAATATCCATCGTAACCGATACGCTTGGCACACCAGCTCAGTTCGTCGCTTGCGGTCATGCCGGCAAGGTGCATGGCCTCTTTGTTCAGCGGAGCAAAGCAGATGGCGTCGGTTTTACCTTTAAGGACCAGATCCAGCGCCTTTTGGAGGGTCTCCAAACTGTACCCGCCGCCTTCAGCGGTGGCTCTGGCGTCGGTAAATTTTCCTTTGGAGGAACTTTTGTAATCGAAAAGAACCG
>Ga0316189_10002124_pt1 | contig 19521 bp, 14 predicted proteins | sample LowCovwburrow_MG_FD_204930 | JGI IMG/M metagenome (GOLD analysis project Ga0316189, IMG submission 204930) | Coastal sediment microbial communities from Maine, United States - Lowes Cove worm burrow | ecosystem: Environmental > Aquatic > Marine > Coastal > Sediment | place: USA: Maine... | reverse complement strand
ACGCCAACATCGAGGCGACGATGATCTACGCCCATTTGAGCGAGTCACGACTCAAAGACGCCGTCGCCAAACTCGACGAACCGGCGCCGAGCCGAGCCGACGATGGTCACTATTTGGTCACTGGCGACCGGCGAAGTCGCTAACCACAAGCAATCACTTGTCTTAAGTAGTGGAGGCGGTGGGAATCGAACCCACGTCCGGAAACGGTCCAGAATGACATCTACGTGCGTAGTTTGTGTTTTGAAATTCGCCCTGGCTTGCGCCCACAAACAGGCTCGCACCAACGCTAGTGGTTCTTTATCTCGTCACTGCGCCGAACCCGGCTCGCATAGACCAGCCCGTTCGAATGACGCCTCCGCTAGAAGCACAGGCAAGCTTCTAACTTCGACGGCTCCCTTGGCTTTACTTAGGCCGCGAGAGCAACTGCGTTATCGTTGGCAGTTGTAAATCCCAAGCGTATTTGCGTCGTGCTTGGGACCGACGTACACGCAACCAAACCTTCAACGTCCCCGTCGAAACCGGTCGCCCCCATAATTTCAAAGAGGCGCCCAATATGGGTTCGCATCCCACGCGGCGCAACAAGGGGCGCCTTCGCACCGTGATTTACGGGCTGCCCGCGCCATCGGCGACGGTCACGGAGATGGCTCCGGGACCTTGAGCGACGCGGAAGCGAACCTCGCGCGCTTGGCCGTTCTCGGTCCATTGCGCGACGTACTGCCCGAGTGTAGCTCGAAGTTCGGCGGCGCCCGAATCGTCGGTTCTCACGGTCGCGCGGGTTCGCCACCGATCGTTGAGCAGCGAGACGATGGCCTCTCCGTGTCGGGTGAGTGTGCCGTCCCGCGTGTCGTCGAAGACCCCGTGCTGGAGCTGGGATCGAGCGGCGACTTTATTCCAAAGACTCCAGAACACGATCTGCTCCACTGACTCCGTGCCCCACCAAAGGCGCATGATCGCTTCGGCGTGCGCGGCGCGTTCCTCGGGTTTCGCCGGGGCGTTGAACGTCGTTTCTGTCATGTGCAGTGGGAGTCCGGCTTCCGTCAACTCCGCCAGCGCGACGGCATAGTCGTCGATGCGTGTGCGTTCTTCGAGGCGAGGGTCGTCGAGCTCCGCGTCGCTTGCGAAAATCACCACCGGCGCGAAGTGCGCCTGGATGCCGATCGCGTCGATCGGAACTCCGGCCGCCAGAAGCTCAAGGGCGCGGTCGCGCACGCTCGCTGCATTGGCTCCCCCGAGGCCAGTGAAGACTTCGGAGATCCATTCGTTCATGACGAGCTGCGCGCCCGGGTCGATCGCGCGCACCATGTGGAAGAGGTCGTCCGTGATGCTCTGGCCGAGTCGCGATGAGAACCAGGCGGTGAGCGGGTTCAGCATCTCGTTGGTGATGTCGTAGATGTCGATGCGTCCCTTGTATCGTTCGACGATCGACTCCGCTTGGAAGCGAATCAGCTCCCTAAGTTCTTCTTGCTCGCTCTCGGAGAGATCCGTGCCGGGAAACTGGTCCCGAAGCCATCCGGGAGTACCGCTGCCGGTCGAGATTGGCGGGGCGTTCCCCCAGAGCAGAGTGTGGATCTTGACCTTGAATCCGTTCTCGTCGGCCCAGGCGAGCTCCGAATCGCCGAGGTCGAACTCGAGGCGCCCTGGCTCGGGCTCGAGCTGTCGCCACTTGAGTGCGGTCTCCGCGACCATGAGCGTTGCATGCTCGCGCGCGATCCGACGGTAGAACTCGAGGTCCTCGGGCTCATCGCGAAACTCGCGAAAATCGACCGGGAAGCCGAACTCGAAGGCATGCTCGAGCTGTGTGATCGTCACCTCCACGCCCGGCGCTCCGAGGTGAAAGCGAAGCGGGCGACTGCGCAACTCTTTGGCACGTGCGTCGGCACCCTCTACGACGGCGAGCTCGTCCTCGTCGAGTAGCACCGAGAGGTCGGCGGGTCGTCCCTCTGGCAGGGAAGGGAGCTCGGTCCTCGCAGCCGTCGATGTCGTCGCGACGAATCCACATGCGGCTTCGTCGTCGGCGCGCGATCGCTCGCAGCTGATGAGGCAACGAAGAGCGAGGGCGTCGTCTCCGCAGCGAGCTTCGCAATCAAGCGAAGCCCTTGCCGCCGCACCTCGGCACGCTTCGAGCTCCGCCAAGCAGTCTGCGGTGGGTTCGCACGCAAGCGCTTCGACATCGCTCACCGCCTCGCAGCTTCCGCTTGCTGCAAACCGCTCCGACTCGCACTCGTCTGCGCACCTTGCCGCTTGTTCGGCGTCGCCGAGGCGGTCGCAGTCACGTATGCAGGCCCGGCTTTCGTACTCGGCCGATGCGCTACACGCGCTCTTGGCCTCCGAGAGGAGCGCGGCACTCGAAGCATCGCTCGAGTCAGCGCCCGAGGTGCAGCCCAGCGCGAGCGCGCACGCAGAGCCGAGCGAAATGGTCATCATAAGTCGAGACATGAGAACCGGAAGGTAGCGCCTGACTCGCTTCTCCTCCAGCTCCACGGCCATTAGGGCGCTAGCATCGACGACGCGGCCGCTTCGAAGAAGTCTTCGTCGCCATCGCAGAACGGGCTGCCCGTCTGCCAGCAGATGCACGCGCGAACCGTGCCGACGGCCAGGTCCGAAGCACCGCCCTCGCAGAAGCTCAGGGTGATGGTGCGCTCGTCGCAATTGTCTTCGCCGCTCTCGCACCAGGCTTTGTCCACGCTCGCCAACAGCTCGCACCCATCGGCGGAGAGCTCGGCGTTCGTGATCAACTCCCCCGGTGAGATGTCGCCCGGCACGCAGCTATCGCCCGGTACGGTTTCATCAATCAGCTCGGCGTTACCCTCCGGATCGATCCGAACTCTGTTCGGGGAGAGTACGACGCCGTCGGGGCCCTCGTCGTATTGAATGAGCCAGGTACCCTCGGGCACGCAGGGTCTGGTGTCGCCGCAGATCGAACCGCCATCAGAGGCCTCGCACGCCGTGAGGAGGAGGGCAGCCGCCATGCCTAGAGTGAAGCGCGATAAGTTATGCATGTTCCGACCAAACCACACGGGGCCGTTCCGCTCAAGAGTTGGGCCGTCACCGCGCTGGGCTGATAGGGTGCGGCGCTTGGGTACATGACGGGTTTTGCTCTCGGTGTAGCCTCGGCGTTCTGCTGGTCGGGGCTCGACGTAGTTCGAAAGGCGCTCGCGGGGAGAGGCTCCCCGACGGCGCTGGCTGTGTTTTTGCTGCTCGGCCAGCTGCCGTTTCTTGGTGCGTGGGCCCTCTGGGACCAAACCTGGGTCAGCGACGCGGGATACTGGCCGCCGGCCCTCGCTTCGATGTCGATGAATGCGCTGGCGAACGTGCTCTTCATGCGCTCGGTGCAGCTCTCACCGCTCAGTCGCACCGTGCCGTTCCTTGCGCTGACGCCCGTCTTCAGCGCCGCCGCGGCGATTCCGCTCCTTGGTGAAGTGCCGGGCCTGATGCACTCCGCCGGAATCCTTCTGGTCGTCCTCGGGGCCTTGGTCCTCAATAGCGACCTCAGCGAGAACTGGTGGGATTCGATCACCCACGAGCGCGGCGCGCCCTACATGATCGCCGTCGCAGTCCTCTGGGCGCTCTCGACTGCCCTCGACAAGCTGGCCCTGCCGCATGCCGCGCCCTCGTCGCACGCGTTTCTCCTTTGCGCGGGCAGCGCGATGATTCTGCTCAGCTTTCTCCTCGGCAGGGGTAGAGGGGCCGAGCTCCGGACTGTCCTCCAAGCCCCGAACGGGCTGCTCGCTGCCATGGTCGCCTTCGCGGTGGCTGCCCTGGCCCTTCAGATGCTGGCCCTCCAATGGCTCTGGGTTGCGGTCCTCGAGACCCTGAAGCGGGCGTTTGGGGTCCTCGGCAGCGTGATCTTCGGCCGTCTCCTCTTTGGGGAAGCCTTAACCCGACGCAAGGGCATCGCCGCAGCGCTCATGGTCCTCGGAACCGCCCTCCTGGCCTTCGCTTAACCCCTCCAACAGGGCAGGGAGGCTAGATGGGTCCCGGCTTGGCAAACGGCCCGGGAATCCGCTAATGGTGAAGGGTGGCTGAAGAAAAGCGACTTCCGGCCAAAATCGAGGTAGCCCGATACCTCCTCTCTCAAGGCAGCCTGTTCGTCCACCTGGACCCCAGGACGGAGGGGGTCGTGGTGCCCAAGTGGTACAACACGGAACCTCAACTGGTCCTGCAAATTGGCTTCGATATGCCCGTACCTATTCCGGATTTGCAGGTCGATTCGGAAGGGATCTACGGGACCCTGTCCTTCAATCGCTCGCCCTTTACCTGCAACGTCCAATGGGACGCGGTCTTCGCGCTGGCCGGAGACGACGGCCGGGGCATGGTCTGGCCAGACTCGATGCCGGACGAGATCTCGAAGGAAATCGAGCGAGAGGCCGGGCGAGAGCCGCCTCCGGTTCCGGAGGAGCGGCCCTCATTGCGAGTGCTCCCCTCCGTCGAAGAGCCGGAGCGGACGCCCTCGACGCCGCCGAAGCCAGGCGAGCGGCCCGATTACCTCAAGGTCGTGAAGTAAGACCGCGAGTTCGGGCCTCATGGGTCCACGTGCTCGGCGACTGTCTTAGATCACAGCCAAGGTTTTTCGCCCAAACAATGGATTTCAATGGTCTTTACGGGGTGCTAGAGAAGCCCTGTTCCGACGAATTAAAAAGTAACGGCCCGAAAGGGGGGGCTTTCGGGCCGTTAGAGAGATGAGTGATTTAGTCAAAGTGGGGGGAAACAGACCAAATCACCCGGTCTAACAACGCCGTGGGGGACGTGGGGGGACGTCTTCACCGCAGCGCTTATGTCACCCCTTGTATATGCTACTAGCGTGCCAAGATCCGAAACGCCGGAATCATCAATGATCTCATAGCTGTGCTTTGGGGTCACCAAGTGCGGATCATGCAGATCTGAAAAGTTTTTGAAGTTTTGAGCGTTTAACCCCTGAATTGCACCCGATCGACCGAAGCTGGTTCCTCAATTGTGTGACGGATCACAAACGAGACTCTCACTACCTCACCCCAATAGATTAATTACAACTGTAAGATAGCTGCACAGGCGTAAGGCAACTTACTTTTCACTTATGCAATCATAATTTCAGATCTGAATGGAAGGGAGAGCATAGTCGAGCAGCATCGGCTGCCCATCGGAGATGAGAAGCTCGCTCGTATGGCCGAGGGGTGGCTCCAAGAACCGGAATTCACTTGGAACCGTGCCCGCAGTGTCCTGGGCGAGCTTGGCAATGCGTTGTGACGCGGCTGATACCGACACGACCCCACCTGCACTCGTATTCCGTGCAGATTTGATTGCAGAGTTGAAATCCGTTGTGCCTGGATCTGAGGCCTCGCCGACCGTGCTTAGGCGGACGAGCACTTGATCGGGTCGGGGTTCGTAGGGCTGCCGCAGTTCCTCATTCAGGTGACGATCATCGTTGTGGGCGAGCAGCTCGACCCGCTCGTCCTGGAACCGGAGGGTCGTTCGGCCCGTATTGCGCATCCGTCCAAGCGGCCAGGGAAACGCGTCGCGGGCGCCGACTAGGCCGGCGAGGATCGAGGCGATGATGCCCCCATGCGTGAAGACGATGGCTCGACCGCCCTCGGGCAGCCGGCCGCGGAGTGCCGCAAGGGCCCCGTCCGCGCGGGCGAAGACCTCCGGCCAGCTCTCGCCGCCGCCGATTTCGAAGGTGCGGCGTTCGCGAAGGGCGACCATCTGCTCGGGAAAGCGCTCGATCACCTCGTCCATGGTGAGCCCCTCCCACTCGCCAACGTCGATCTCCCGCCAGGCGCGGTCCTGTTCGACGTTGATTCCGAGCGATTTCGCCGTGTCGGCGGCGCGGCTGAGGTCAGAACTGATCGCGAGGTCGTACGGCTGGTCTCGCAGCGTCCGGGTCAGGCCCTCCACCTGCGCCCGGCCCATCTCGCTCAGGGGCGAGTCGCCCTGACCCTGCCAAATGCCGGCGGCATTCGACACCGATTGGGCATGCCGAACGAAGCAGACCTCGAGGACACTCATGCTGCGGGGGCGACGCCGATTTCCTTGCGGGGCATGATCACGGTGTCGATGAGGCCGTATTCCTTGGCCTCCATGGCCGACATGAACTTGTCGCGCTCGGTGTCGTGACGGATCGTCTCGATGTCTTGTCCCGTGTGGTCCGCGAGGATCTCGTTGAGTCGCCGCTTGGTGTTCAGGATCTCTTTGGCGTGGATCTCGATGTCCGAGGCCTGGCCCTGATATCCGCCGAGCGGCTGGTGAATCATGACGCGGCTGTGGGGCAGGGCGCGACGCATGCCCTTCGTGCCCGCAGCCAAGAGGAAGGCGCCCATGGAGGCTGCCTGGCCTAGGCAAATCGTCGAAACCGGGCAGCGGACGTAGCTCATGGTGTCGTAGATAGCGAGGCCGGAGGAGACCATCCCGCCAGGGCTATTGACGTAGAGCGTGATCTCTTTGTCGGCGTCCTCGCTCTCCAGATACAGGAGCTGCGCGATGACGGCGTTGGCCACGAAATCGTTGATCGGCGTCCCAAGGAAGATGATTCGGTCCTTGAGAAGGCGGCTATAGATGTCCCAGGCTCGCTCGCCTCGGTGGGTTTCTTCGATGATGGTGATCGCGCTGGGCGCCAAAACGTCGCTCATGCGAAGAACCTAGTCCTTCAGGGCATCCTTGCAACGCGGATTTCAGCCTCGGCGGTTCGGCGCTATGTTCTAGGGATGCTGCCGCAACAGGTCGACATGCTCCGAGACCTCATCGCCGCGCCCTCCGTGAGCTCGCCCGACGTGCGCTTCGATCAGTCGAACCGTGGCGTGGTCGACCTGGTGGCGGAATGGGCCGAGGCGCTCGGCTTCTCGGTGCGCATCGAGCCGCTCCGCGGGCAGCCCGGCAAGGCCAACCTCATTGCGCGCCGGGGGCAGGGCGATGGCGGGCTCGTTTTGTCGGGGCACACCGACACCGTTCCTTACGACGCGGCCCGGTGGACCGATGATCCCTTTGCGCTGACCGAGCGAGACGGAAAGCTCTTCGGCCTCGGGACCGCCGATATGAAGGGCTTCTTCGCGGCCGCCCTCCATGCGATCGCGAAGTTCAGCCCGGATGAGCTCGACCATCCCATCACCCTGCTCGGGACCGCCGACGAGGAGAGCACGATGGACGGCGCCCGCGAGCTTTCGGAATCCGGCGAGCACCTTGGGCGATATGCGATCATCGGGGAGCCGACGGGGCTTGCGCCCATCCGAAAACACAAAGGTGTCTTCTACATCGAGGTGAAGGTGAGCGGTCGCGCCGGGCACGCGAGCAATCCGGCGCTCGGGGTCAACGCGATCGATGGGCTCCAGCTCGTGCTCCCCGCCCTCCAGTCATGGCGCGACCAAATCGGCGAGCGCTACCAGGACGACGAGTTCGAGGTCCCGACACCGACTCTCAACTTCGGGCGCGTGACCGGTGGCGACAGCCCCAACCGGATCTGTGCCGAGTGCACACTCGACCTCGACATCCGATTGCTTCCGGGGATGTCGCGTGATGCAGTCACCGCCGAGATTCGTGATGCTGTCGCGGAGGCGCTCGAGGGTGGTGCATGGAGCTACGAGGTCCGTGCCACCGGGGCGCACGCCGACGCGTTCTCCGGGCCATCCGATGCGGCGTTCTCCTCGGCTGTCGAGACCTTGTGCGGGTGTTCAGCCAAGACGGCGCTCTTCGGGACGGAAGCGCCGTATCTCGCGGAATTGGGGCTTCAGACGCTCGTCCTCGGCGCTGGTGACATCGCTGTTGCGCATCAACCGGACGAGTATGTCACCATGGCAGCTATCGAGCGTGCCACGGAGCTGTACGCACAAGTGATCCAACGATTCTGTAGCGAGCCATGAGTCCCCAAGTCGACCCCTTCGTCCATCACTTTCGAGCGAGCGCGCCGTACATTCACGCGCACCGCGGGCGGACCTTCGTGATCATGTTCGGCGGCGAGGCGGTGGCCTCGAAAGAGTTTCGCACGCTGCTCTACGACGTCGCGCTCCTGCACTCGCTCGGCGTTCGACTCGTGCTCGTTGCGGGAGCCCGTCCGCAGATCGACGAGGCGCTCGGCCGGCGCGGTGAAGAGCCCCGCTATGAAGGTGGCCTTCGTGTCACCGACGACGTCGCACTTCAATGCGTGAAGGAAGCGGTGGGCGCGAATCGGGTCGAGCTCGAGGCGCTGCTCTCGATGGGGCTCCCCAACTCACCCATGGCCGGCGCGCGCCTTCGCGTGGCAACGGGCAACTTCGTCATCGCGCAACCGGTCGGCGTCGTCGACGGCGTGGATTATCAGCATACCGGCAAGCCGCGGCGCATCGACGCCGAAGCGATCCGGCAGCGGCTCGACGATGGCGCGATCGTCGTCCTTACGTCCATCGGGTATTCCGCGACGGGCGAGGCGTTCAACATCAGCAGTCACGATGTCGCAGCTGCGACTGCCGTGGCACTCGGCGCGGACAAGCTCATCGGGTTGCTCGAGGGGCAGGGCGTTCGCGACGCCGAGGGCAACATCCCGATGCAGCTCACGCCGCGCGACGCCGAGCAGCTCCTGCGCTCGGGCCACGACTTCGCACACGACGTCGAGAGGCACCTCGGGACCGCCATCGAGGCATGCCAAGGGGGGGTGCCCCGTGCGCATCTGGTCTCCCGGCAAAGCGACGGCTCGCTTCTGCGTGAGCTCTTCACGCGAGATGGCGTTGGCACCATGGTCACATCCGAGGCCTTCGAGGGTGTGCGCCCCGCTGAGCGTGGTGACATCGGGGGCCTTCTCGCCTTGATCGAGCCCCTCGAAGAGCAGGGAATTTTGGTGCGTAGGTCTCGGGAAATGCTCGAGAATGACATCGATCGCTTCACGGTGATCGAACGGGACGGAATGGTCGTCGCCTGCGGAGCACTCTACGAATACCCGGAGGAGCAGACCGCCGAACTCGCCTGTCTGGTGGTCCATCCGGACTACCGCACCTCGGGTCGGGGGGACCAGCTTCTGCACTACCTCGAGCGGGAGTGCAGCGCGCACGGCCTTCGGCAATTGTTCGTGCTGACGACCCAGACCTCGCATTGGTTCCGGGAGCGTGGGTTCGAGGGCTGCGACCTCGATGATGTCCCTGGCGCGCGGCGCTCGCACTACGATCAGGGGCGGCGTTCCAAGATCCTGCTCAAGCAGCTCGACTGACGCATCGTGCTGAAAGCACGGGCGTTTCCGAACGTGCTTGGAGCAGCGTTCGAATCGTGCTACTCGTCCCCGAATTCGCTTCAACAGGATCTGTTTCGTCCTTGATACGCGGAAGATGAAGCAAGCCGAGGTCAATCAGCGCCCTGATGCGCACACCGCGCTCGCCGATGCGGAGATGGACGAAACCGTCGCCCAAGAGGAGAAGGTCCTCGCACGGGTGCATCGGACCATCCGCGGGAAGCGACCGGTCCAGCGGGGGCGGCTGATCGACTATGACGCCGAGCTGATCGCGCTCCGCGACCAGATTAACGAGGCCAGGCTCGAGGACATCCCACCGCTCATCGAGGAGATGGAGCGGCTCCAGCAGGTGGCGCAGCGGCGGGCCCAGGTCACGGAAGGCACTGTCGACGCGATGTCGCCCTATTTTGGGCGGCTGGTGCTGGAAGAAGAAGAACGCAAGCGCGAGATCCTCATCGGGCGCAGCACCTACCTCGACAGCAAGACGGGCGTCCGCATCGTCGACTGGCGCGACGCTCCCGTGAGCCGGGTCTACTACCGGTACGAGGAGGGCGACGACTACGACGAGATCTTCGGCGACCGAGAGGTCGAGGGCGAAGTGCTCGTTCGTCGGAACCTGTCCATTACCGGGGGGAAGCTCCGGCGCATTGGCACGCCCCAGGGGACGTTTCGCCGATCGCGGGACGGTTCCTGGAACAGGGTCGCCGATCATTCGACGCAGCTCTCGGGTGGGCAGGGAGCCGCGATGCGTCCCGAGTCGTATCATCGGCCGGGCGAGCTGGGGATTGGGGAGGATGAGCTTCGCGAGGACAAGCACCTCTCCGAGATCACAGCGCTCATCGACCCGATGCAGTTCGAGCTGATCAGCAGGCCGACCTCCGGGCTCGTCGTGATTCAGGGTGGCGCCGGTAGTGGCAAGACCACGATCGGGCTGCACCGGCTCGCGTACCTCGCGTTTCAGGACCCCCATCGTTTCCGTTCGGATCAGATGCTGGTGATCGTCTTCAACGACGCATTGGTTCGCTACATCTCGCACGTGTTGCCGGCTCTCGGGGTCGAGGACGTGCCTGTGCAGACGTTTCAGCGTTGGGCCGAGCAGCAGCGGCGCCAACACATTCCGAAGCTCACGACTCGGTACGTCGAGGACACGCCGACCCACGTCGTCCGGATGAAGAAACACCCGGCCATGCTGCGAGCGATTGACCAATATGTTGCCGAGCTATCCGAGCGCGTCGACGCCGAGATCCTCGAGCAGGCAAGCCACGGCGAGGGTGGGGCGCGCCTTACACGCGTTTGGAAAGGAAGCGTCAAGGAGCCGCTCGGCGTGCGCCTCGAGCTGCTCACGCAATGGCTGAAGCAACGCGACGGAGAAGCCCGCGAGGTAGGTCTCGGGACGCGGCACGCGGTCGAGCGTATCTGTCAGCGTTGGCTCGCGCGGACGCGCGACGTCGTCACGGCATGGGCGGACTTGGTGACCGATGGCCGACGGCTGAAGCAGGCGTTTGATCAGTGGGGCGAGGGCGTGCTGAGCGACAAGCAGCTCGAATGGGCTCACTCCTGGTGCAGCCGTCACTCGACCCGTGTTCTGCTCGCATACGAAGACGCGCTCGAGGATGATGGGGAGCGCAGCAGCAGCGTCGGCGCCGACGGTATGGATGACGATGAGCCGCCCGAACTCGATCGCGAGGACGATGCGCTTCTCCTTCGGATGCATCAGGTCCTTCGAGGCCCGCTTACGGGACGACGTGCGGTTCTCCAGTACGAGCACATCTTCGTCGACGAGGCTCAGGACATGAGCCCGGTCGAGCTCTCCGTCGTGCTCGACACCGCCGCGGAACAGCAGAGCGTGACGCTCGCTGGTGACATCGCCCAAAAACTTCATCTCGACAATGGGTTCACCGACTGGCGACATGTGCTCGAGCAACTGAAGCTCGACCACATCCAGATCGAGCCGCTGAAGCTCAGCTATCGCTCCACCCACGAGATCTTGGATTTTGCGACCGACGTACTCGGCCCCCTTCGGAACGAGGTGTCCGGTGAGGCGACCCGCTATGGCGCCCCGGTCGAGCTGTTCCAGTTCGGCGGGAGCGGGGAGGCCGTTGGCTTTCTGTCGGAGTCTCTTCGCAAGCTGGTGAGCTCGGAGCCGCTCTCGTCGGTGGCCGTCATCGCGCGCTACCCGGAACAAGCGGACATCTATTTCAAGGGCCTGCGACATGGCGAAGTGCCCAATCTCAGGCGGATTGCCGAGCAGGACTTCCCGTTCCGGCCCGGCGTCGATGTGACCGACGTGCGTCAGGTCAAGGGGCTGGAATTCGACTACGTGATCGTCGTGGAGTGCAATGCGGCGACCTTTCCGGTCGACAACGAGACCCGCCACCTGCTCCATATCGCGGCCACGCGTGCAGCCCATCAGCTCTGGTTGTTCTCGACGGGCACCCCCTCGGCGCTGCTCCCCGAATCGCTGGTCAAGGCTTCGAGCTAGTCCGGGGCGCGGGGTGCAATTCGCTCGGTGCTTGCAGGATTTGGCGCTGCGTGTATGATCCCCTTACGCGACGCTTGCGTTCTACTCCCGGGTCCTAGGTAGAACGATCGACGGCGTCGCAAAGGGGAAACACACGCAGCTCGCGTAGTCCTTTTCTAGGTCCCGCTCCTTCCACTCCAACACCTTTGGCCCTCCTGGCCTTTCCTCGATGGCAGACACTGCTCTCCAAGAATCGGTAGACAAAGCCCAAGAACCGACCGACGGCGTCGCGCAAGCGGCGCAAGACGAAGCGGCGACCTGGCGCGAGCCCACGACCTCGGTGGCGAAGAAGCTCGCCTCGATGAGCGATCGGGCGATTCAGCGCGTCACGGGTGGCAATGCGTTCCTTCGAGGGCGTCTCTACGCTCGTCGCAAGGCGGTCGAGCACATCGATGAGCATGAGCACGAGGTGAGCGGCGAGATCTCCGTGCGTACCGCCGACGAGCCCTACCGTACCTCGGTGAAGTACGAGGAGTCTGGCGACACTTGGGAATCGAGTTGCACCTGTCCGGGTTGGCGCGGGCCGACAGGGCATTGCAAGCACGTGGCAGCGGTGATGGTCGCCCTTCGCGACGAGGTCCGTCCTCCGCGGCCGAAGCAGCCGCAGCAGGCCCAGCAGCAGAGTAAGAAGAAAAAGAAAACGGAGCCCGTCCATGTTCCCGGAACGGTCTCCGTTGGGGGCAAGCGTCGCCGGTCGAGGCGACGGCGCCGTAGCGGGGAGGGTGGCCCGCTCGAGGTGCTTTCGCCGCGCGAGATGCAGGCGAAACGCGGAGAGGCGAGAGGGCCGCTCGATGCGTGGCTCCCCTCTGAAGCGCTTCCGAAGCCGCTCGACTTCGAGTACCGCATGACGGTTCGAGCAGCGTCGATCACCGTGACACCGGTGCTGGCGGGCTCGAGAAGTGCCGTGCCGATCAACGACGCCCTCGGCTCCTTCAACATGGTGTCGATCGATGAGCGTCCCTTGTTCCGTGCGCTCGCGCGCAACACCAACCGGGGGCAGGCCACGACGGCCGAGCTTCGCGGAGAGGACGCCGCGGAAGTGCTGGAGATGCTGAGCGATCGTCGCGTGCTGCTCGAGCCCGCTTCGATGGAGCTTCGCTTCGCCAACGAGGCGCTCAAGCCGCGGATCGAGCTCGACCCGGTCAATGGCGACACGCTGCGGGTCCGCGTGGTGTTCGCGCTCGAGAGCAACAAGCGGCGCTTTGCGCTGTCGAGTGGGGCCTGGTTCGAGGGCACGCCTGGCTGGCAGATCGACACGACCGAGGGTGTCGCCCGTCCAGTGAGTGAGCTCGTGACGCCGGCCTGGCTCCAGCGGCTCTACCGATCGCCCGCCATGGTGCAGACGCACGAAGACCTGCCGGTGCTTCTTGGGGAATACATCCCGCTCGTCGCGGCATCTCTCGGCGCAGAGCTCCCTGATTTGAGCTCCGTTGCCGACCTGGTCGATCAGAAGCCTCGCTTCGAGCTCAAGGCCGACGGTGACCTCATCGAGGCGCGTGTTCGACTCTACGTTCGGTACGAGGACCAGGAGTTCGACGTGCCGCCGGACGACATTCCCTCGCCGCTTGCGGTGTTGCCGCCGAAGACGGGACGGGGACGGCCGCGCGTCGTCCGTCGTGACGTGGGTGCGGAGATGTCGGGCGTTCAGGCGTTGCTCAATCAGAATTTCGAGGTCTCCGAGTCCGGAGAGGAGCTCGTGGCTTCGGGCGACGATGCGATCGCGTTCTGGACGCAGGGCATCGGCGAGCTTCCCGAAGAGTGGGATCGGTTCATTCCGGACGACCTAGTGGATGTCACCATCCGCGAAGAGTCGGTTACGGCGCAGATGCGAGTTTCGAGCGGGGTCGATTGGCTCAACCTCGACATGGCCTTCACGTCGGGCGGTGCCGCGGTTCGCGAGGAAGAGCTTCGCGCCTGTCTCGAGCACGGGCGCCGCTTGGTGCAGCTCGAAGATGGCACGTACGCGCCGGTGGATCCCGAGAAGGTCGGTGACGTCCTCACGCGGATGGCGGAGATCTACGCAACCGCTGGCATGAGCGAGAAGCTTCCGCTCTCTCAAGCGGGACGCGTTCAAGACCTCTTGAAGATGGTCGAGAACGCCAAGGTCTCGGCCTCCGCGAAGACGCTCTTCAAGAAGATCGAGAACATCGATGAGATTCCGAGCGTGGCCAAGCCGCGTACGCTCAAGGCTGAACTTCGCCCGTATCAGAAGGATGGCTACGCGTGGCTGGTCTTTCTGCACGAGTTGAACAGCGGCGGCATTCTCGCGGACGACATGGGCCTTGGTAAGACGGTCCAGACGATCGCGCTGCTGCTCTGGGCCAAGGGCAAGTACAAGCGGAAGCTCAATCTGGTGGTTGCGCCGACCTCGGTCGTGCCCAACTGGGAGCGAGAGATCAGCAAGTTCGCGCCGAGCTTGAAGACGGTCGTTTGGCAGGGGCCGAACCGGAGCCAGCGAGCGCCCGATCTCGAGAAGGCCGACGTGATGATCACGAGCTACGCGCTACTTCGCCGAGACGAGGAGCTGCTGCAGGCGCTCGACCTTCGATATGTGATTCTCGACGAGGCGCAGCACATCAAGAACCCCATGAGCCAGACGGCGCGTTCCGCGAAGAAGCTCAAGAGCGAGCGACGCTTGGCGCTGACCGGCACGCCGATTGAGAATCGCCTCAGCGAGCTTTGGAGCATTTTCGACTTCGTTTCTCCGGGGCTTCTTGGGCAGCTCAAGATGTTCGAGGAGCGCGTGGCGCGGCCGATCGACCGGGGTGACATGGAAACCGCCCACCGGCTGCGTTCGACGATCAAGCCGTTCGTGATGCGACGCGTGAAGAGCGATGTCGCCCAGGACCTGCCGGACAAGATCGAGCAGGAGATGATCGTGCCGCTCGCAGAGGAGCAGGCCAAGCTCTACAAGCAGATTCTGCGGCAGGTTCGCAAGAGCGTGCTCAGCGAGGTGGAGAAGAAGGGTATCAGCAAGTCGCAGATTCAGATCCTCGCGGCGCTTACCCGACTCCGCCAAGTGGCGTGCGACCCGCGCCTCATGAAGCTGCCAGACACCGAGTTTGATGCTGACGACAGCGGCAAGCTCGGGGCGCTCCGCGAGATCATCGATGAGGCGATCGATGGCAACCATCGCGTCTTGGTGTTCAGCCAATTCGTCACGATGCTCACCTACATCCGTGAGGCACTCGATGCGGATGGCATTTCGTACGAGTACCTCGATGGGTCTACGAAGGACCGGCTCGATCGCGTCGATCGCTTCAATGCCGATCCGAGCGTGCCGGTGTTCCTCATCTCGCTGAAGGCGGGTGGCACGGGACTCAATCTGACCGGAGCCGACACCGTCGTTCACTTCGACCCATGGTGGAACCCCGCCGTCGAGGACCAGGCGACCGACCGTGCGCACCGCATCGGCCAGACGAAGAACGTGAACGTCTACAAGCTCATTGCCGCAGGGACCGTCGAGGAGAAGATCCTCGAACTCTCCGCAAAGAAGCGCGCCCTGGTGAGCAATGTGCTCTCGACCGAAGGCAGCCCCCTCAAGGGCCTAACCAAAGCCGACGTCGACAACCTCTTCAGCGAATAACAAGGGGACACGCAGCCCCCCGAAAACCCCTTCCATTTCAGATGGTTGCGGACCGAAACGCGCACTTTCACTACGCCCACGCCGAGGCGCGCGCGAGAACCGGAAAGTGCGCGTTTCGGTCTCTAAGTGTTCAAGATCAGATGTGTTTTGGGGGGGCTGCGTGTCCCCTATGTGGGGAGGCCGGCTTCGCGGCGGAACTCTTGGCATTGGGGGCTGCCTTTTTCGAACTCGCGGCAGGTCGTTCCGCGGATCTCGTAGATCCTGCATGCGTTGGGGCTGTCCTCGGTGCCGAGGTGAACGCAGGCGCCGTCCGCGCTCGTCGCGAAGCCGACCATGCCGAAGTGGCCCGGCTGGACCGCGTTGGCGATGTCAGGCCGTCCGATCTCGCGCCAAAGGACTAGGTCTTCGGGCGGGATCAGAATCCGGCCGTCTCTACCGGTTCGGCAGCAGGCCCCGCAGGTCAGGCAGTCGAACTCCTCGGACATCCCTCGGAGCATGCCACCGTCGAGGCTCCGTGCACCCGATGGACTTCGGGGCGGCACGCCGTATGCTCGGCCGCCATGGCGAAACAGTACTTCTGCGCCCATTGCGACGAAGCGTTCACCCCCGAAGAGCCCTCCGAGAAACCTCGCTGTCCGAAGTGCATGCGGCGAGGCGCAGTTCAGCCCGTGGCGGAAGCGGAACCCGCCCCGGATTCGATGCGTCGTTGGATGGTGATCCCGGCCCTGCTCCTGGCCGTGACGGGAATCGGGTACTCCGTCTATCAAGCGGACGCGGTCTCCCTCGAGCCGAAGCCGCCGCTTCGTCCACTCGAGCCCCGCGAGCTCGCCGCCTATCTCGAACGAGACCAGGTGCAAGCGGGGGCCTACGAGGCGATGTTCGCGCTCCCGTCGGTCGTCGAGGGCTTGCCTGCCGAGCCTGAAGCGCTCGCGAAGGCGATCAACGGGCGCACCTCCCGCTGGTCGCTCGAACAGGCACTCCCGCGCGAGGTTCTCACGGCCGACGCCGTGCTCGGGGAGACCGGCAGCGAAGGTGAACGACAACGCTTCTACCCGGTCGAGCTCGCTACTGCTCTCGCAGCGGTTCTTCGCCAGCGCGGCGCTCGAGCGATGGTTACGGAGGTCTCCGAGTTCGAAGGGGAGCAGGCCCCCGTCGATCCGTTCGGCATGTTGGGCTACTTCGTAGTCGCGCTCTACGACACGGGGTCCACTGAACCTTCCTCGTATCTCGACCCCTGGGGTGCGCGAACCAACGGCTCTCCACTCTCGCCCCGGGTGCTCCGCGATACGGAGGTCATCGGAGCTGCGCTCGGTGTCGAAGCCGTGCGCGTCTTCACCAAGTCAGGCGACGCCAACACCGCGCTGCCGATGATCCAAACGGCCCTTGCGCTCGACCCGGTCTCTCCATCCCTTCGGGTCGCGCATGCCACGATTCTGGTCGAGTCGGGCGGCATCCCTCAGGCCATGCAGGAGCTCGAAGCCGCTGAGCAGCTCCGCTCCGACGGGCCCCGGCAGCTCGCGAAAGTTCAGCTCATGATCGCCCAAGCCGGCCTGATGAAGGCGGACGGCGACAATGCGAGCAGTGCGGCGCTATTCTCGGAGGCCAAAGGGAAAGTAGCCGACATCATCGAACGATGGCCACGCTATGGCCGTGCACATCTTGCGATGGCGACTCTCTATCTCGGCCTCGACGAGCTCGAGCGCGCGCGGATGGAGCTCGAGATCGCGCAGAGCCTCAACCCCGACGCGCCGATGCTTTGGCCCATCTGGGCGCAGTATCATCTGGTGACCGGCGATCCCATCACGGCGACCGCCAACTTGAGTCGGGCGATCGAGCTCGACCCCGAGAACTGGCAGCTTCGCGTGCAAGCGGCGGGTATCTACCAGAGGGTCGGCGACAACGCGCGCGCGAGGCAAGAGGTCGATGAGGCCTTGAGGCTCGTCGCGCCGAGCCGTCGAGCCAGGCTCGCAGAATACCTAGAGCAAATGCTGAGCCCCGCGGCACCGAGCGGCGGCCCAGCACCGACTGCGGGCACCGGTTCGAACGGCTTGGAGCTCACAGATCCGACGCTCGGCGCGCCCACGGGAAAGTCCGACGCGGAAGGTGGTCCCGCACTCATGCTCGGCGACCCGTCGAACCTTCGCCTTCGAGATCCAGACCGCTCGCTTCAGCTCGACCTCGACGATTAGGCTTCGGGCCGCGTCTGCGTTTCCGACCCATCGATACTGCTGACGTGCAAGAGGCGCTTCCAAAGTTTTTCGCGGCCGTCGCCCGTCACTGAGCTGTAGGCGATGACCCTGCGTCCGAGCTCGGCTTCGAGCTTCTTCACGGCGGGCTTCCGCTTACTCGCAGGGAGCTTGTCGATCTTGGTGCACACGATAATCGGCGTGACGTCGATACTCTCGAGGAACTCGAGAAGCTGCACGTCGTCGTCTTGCACACCCCGGCGGATGTCGAGAATCACGACGGCCCCTCGAAGCCCAGGCCTCTCGGACAGGAAACTTTCGATGAGGGGTCCCCACGAGCGTCGTTCAGCCTTGCTGCGCTGGGCATAGCCGTACCCGGGCAAGTCCACGAGGTCGAGGTGCGCGTCTCCGTGGTCGGCTCGAAGGCGCACCCGGAAGATATTGATCGCGCGAGTGCAGCCTGGAGCGCTGCTCGTTCGGACCAGCTTCCTGCGGTTGACCAGATTATTGATCAGGCTCGACTTGCCAACGTTGGAGCGTCCCGCGAAGGCAACTTCGGCGAAGGTCGGGGCGGGTAGCTGGCCGAGCACCGTAGCCCCCGCTGTGAACTCGGCGTCGAGCACGTCCATGAGTGCGTTGTAGCGCTCCTCGGTGCTTACGCACGTGCGCGTCGACGAATGGCGCTCGTCAGGTCCACCAGCTCCGGTGAGCGGAGAGCCGCCGTCACTCCGAGATAGGTCAGCAGCCCCGCGACCGCAGTGCCGAAGAATACCGCGATGTTTCGCGGGTCGTTGCCACCGAGCTCCCAGTGCCCGAAGCTCGCTCCGAGCCAGACCACCGCGCCCATGAGGGCGCTGGCGACGAGAACGCGAGCGAGGCTCCCGTTGATTTCCGCCATGCCGAGGGGGCCGCTTCGGCGGCGCAATAGCCAGAGAAGCGCTGCGAGCTGGGCTACCGCCGCGCCGGTCGTCGCAGCGGCAAGGCCTGCATGCTGCATGGGGCCCATGAGGCTCAAGGCCAGAGCGATGAAGGTGACTAGGTTCAGGGCACTCGCCACCACAGGCGTTCGAGTGTCGTTGTGTGCGTGGAACATCGGGATGATCGTTCTCACCGACGCGACTGCCCAGATGCCCGCCGCCTGCCAGACGAAGGAACGCACGGTCTCGTCGATGGCGTGCGCGTCGTAGCGGCCGCGACCAAAGAAGACAGTCACCGCGGGCTCGGCAAGCACGGCGAGCGCCACCCCGGCGGGTATGGCAACGAACAGAGAGAGCCGAAGCGCATGCCGGAAAAGGCGCTTGGCCTCCACCTCGTCGCCATGGGCCACTGCGTTGCTCAGCGAGGGCAGGGCGGCGGATGCGATCGCCAGGGCGAACATCCCTTGAGGGATCTCAGCCAGACGCTGCCCGTAATAGAGATAGCTGACGCTGCCCGTCGGCAAGAACGAGGCGAACAAACGGGACAGAAGGATATTGAGCTGATAGACGCCGAGGCCCGCGAGCAAAGGAACCATGAGACGTGCGCACTTCCGGACGTACGGGTCACCGAAGCCGATCTTCGGGCGCACGATGAGGTGCTCTCGGCGCAGTGCAGGTAGCTGCGCCAAAATTTGCAGCACGCCGCCGAGTAGTGCTCCTACGGCGAGCGAGAAGATCCCGGGCAGACCGAGCTCGACGAGCAGGGGCGCCACGAGCAGCGCAGCCGCGATCAAGGACACGTTGAGCAGAGCTGGCGCGAAAGCAGGCGCCGCGAAACGCTTTCTCGCGTGGAGCGCACCCATCATCAGCGCCGAGATCCCCATCAGAAAGATGTAAGGAAACAGGAGACGCGTGAGCGTGACCGTCGTGTCGAAGAGCGCCTCGTCGCGTTGGAATCCAAACGCGTAGGCTTTCACGATCCAAGGCGCGCCCACGACGCCGATGAGCGTAACGAGCAACAGCACGATCGCCATGGCGCCGACGAGGTTTCGGTAGAACTCCTTGGCCCGAGCGCGGCTCTCGCGTTCTTGAGCCTCGGTGAACACAGGAACGAACGCCGCAGAGACCGCTCCTTCCCCGAGGAGCACTCG
>Ga0316189_10002123_pt1 | contig 19522 bp, 18 predicted proteins | sample LowCovwburrow_MG_FD_204930 | JGI IMG/M metagenome (GOLD analysis project Ga0316189, IMG submission 204930) | Coastal sediment microbial communities from Maine, United States - Lowes Cove worm burrow | ecosystem: Environmental > Aquatic > Marine > Coastal > Sediment | place: USA: Maine... | reverse complement strand
CGTCCTGCTGCAGGCGGCTATATGCGGAAATTTGCGAGGCCCTTCTTGGGTTTGACCTTAATCGCATCATGCGGGTAAAGGTGTTGCAGCCAGTGCTTTTCCCAGTAACGAAACCCACGGGAAACCATTAATACAATAATGAAATAAAGTACCGCGGCGGTAATAAAGCCTTCATAGGCGAGGTAGTAACGGCCGTTCAGCCAGCGTCCGACACCGAGTAAATCCTGGATCGTAATCGTGCTCGCCACGACGGAGCCATGCAACATGAAAATGACTTCGTTCGAATAGGCCGGCAGTGCGCGGCGAAACGCACTCGGCAGCACGATGCGCTTGAGACGCATCCAGCTGCTGAAACCGCAGGCCTTGGCGGCTTCGACTTCACCGCGGCTGGTGTTTATGATCGAACCACGCAGCAATTCAGTGGTATAGGCCGCGGTATTTAATGAAAAGGCAATCAACGCACACCACCAGGCCTGTGACAGTACCGGCCCCCATAAGACAGATTCACGCACCGCTTCGAACTGGCCCAGGCCGTAATAAAACAGGTAAGTCTGCACCAGTAGTGGCGTGCCACGGAAGGTATAGGTAAACATCCAGACGGGTCCGTTAATGAACGGATTCTTGCTGGTGCGCGCAATAGCCAGCGGAATCGCCAGCGCACCACCGATGACCAACGAGACCACGGTTAATTGCAGCGTGACCCAGGCGCCGAGCAGAAAGCGATCGAAATTCTGCGCGATCAACACCACATCGAGCGGCGACCAGGTTTCGAGAAACTGGATGATAGATTCACCCATCGTCAGGCCTCACGACAATCCCCTTGCTGTATTTGCGGTCGAGCCAGCGCAGGGCGAGATCGGAAATCGCGGTCAACAGCAGGTAAATCATCAGCACCGCAAACATGAAAGTGAACAGTAACCGCGTCGAACGCCCGGCGACAAAACCGTTGTAAACGACATCCTGCAGGCCGATTACCGAGACCAGCGCGGTCGATTTGATTTGTACCAGCCAGTTATTGGAAAATCCCGGCAACGCGTAGCGCACCATTTGCGGTCCGATGATACGTCGAAAAATCAACACGCGGTTCATACCGCAGGCGACGCCGGCTTCGATCTGACCCTTTGGAATGGAAAGAATCGCGCCGCGAAAGGTTTCGGTCATGTAACCACCGAAGACCACGCCAATCGTGCAAACCCCGGCAGCAAACTGGCTGATTTCCGCGTATTCCCACAGGCCGGTGATGGCACCGATCGAATTGGCGAGTTCCTGGCCGCCAAAAAACACCAACAGGATCAACACCAGGTCAGGCACGCCCCGCACGATGGTGGTGTAACCGGCGGCGGTTTTTTGTGCGACAAGGTTCTTCGATAATTTGGCCCAGGCACCGAGCAGGCCGAAAAGCACCGAAAACATCAGCGAATATATTGCCAGCTGAATAGTAACCCAGGTGCCCTGTAACAGCTGACCCTGGTATTCGAGGATTGCGTCCAAGATAATTACCGGCGGGAGTTACCCGGCCCGCAGGCCGGGTGATCCGTTGTTAGGCGAAATCCTAACCACCAAAAATATCGAATTCGAAATACTTGGCGTTGATTTTCTGGTAAACGCCATTGTCGCGGATGGCCTTGATTGCAGCGTTGAATTCATTACGCAGTTTGTCGTCACCCTTGCGTACCGCGATGCCGGCACCTTCGCCATGACACTCCATATCGTGCATATCGCCGCCGACGAAGCTAAAGCCTTTGCCGGCATCGGTTTTAAGAAAACCGTCATCGGCAGCAATCGAATCAGAGAACTGTGCATCGATACGTCCGATCGCGAGATCCTGGAAAACTTCTTCCTGTGATGCATACAGTACCAGTTCGGCATCGGGGTACATTTTTTCCATGAAACACTGGTGAGTGGTACCGCGCTGCAAGCCAATTCGCTTGCCTTTGAGGCCGGCCTTGCTGATTTCGAGTCCAGAGCCATCTTTGGCGACGAACTTGGCCGGAGTGTTGTAGTACTTCCCGGTAAAATTGACACGCTTCTTACGTTCTTCGGTGATCGACATCGAGGCGACGATGGCATCATATTTCTTCGCCATCAGGGCCGGTATCATACCGTCCCAGTCCTGCTCGACCAGGGTACATTTGCGTTTCATTTGCGCGCACAGGGCTTCGGCGATTTCGATATCGAAACCCTTCAGCGTGCCGTCGGACTCTTTCCAGGAAAACGGTGGATAAGCACCTTCGACACCGATACGCAGATCGGCAGCCTGTACAGCTCCCATGCCGAGAACCATTACCACCAGGGTGGTGAATATTTTACTGAGTTTCATTTTCTTTCCTCTCTTCAATTGTGTTGCATGATAAAAATTTTTATTGTGCCCCGTGGGCGGTTACTGCATGGTCCTCGACAGAAACTGTCGAAAACGATCAGAATTCGGGTTACTGAACATCTGCTGTGGCTGACCCTGTTCCTCGATCTGGCCCTCGTGCAAAAATACGACGCTTGACGAGACGTCGCGAGCAAAGCTCATTTCATGAGTCACTACCAGCATGGTACGCCCTTCCTCGGCGAGATCGCGCATAACCTTCAGCACCTCGCCCACCAACTCGGGATCGAGCGCGGAGGTGGGTTCGTCGAACAGCATTACCTCGGGACGCATTGCCAGTCCGCGGGCAATCGCAACCCGCTGCTGCTGACCGCCGGAGAGCTGTGCCGGGTAATAATCCTTGCGATCATAAATACCCACTTTTTTGAGCAGGGCTTCGCCCTGTTCAATCGCTTCGGCTTTCGGGATTTTGAGCACATGGATTGGCGCTTCAACAACATTTTCGATAACGGTCATGTGCGACCACAGGTTGAAACTCTGAAACACCATTCCCAGGCGCGCGCGCAGGCGCTCGACCTGGTGGATATCTTCAGGCTCGTAGTTACCGGATTTGCCGTTGCGCATGCGAATTTTTTCACCGGCGATAAACACTTCGCCGGCAGTGGGGATTTCAAGCAGGTTAATACAGCGCAGGAAGGTGCTCTTACCGGATCCGGAGGCGCCCAATATCGAGATGACATCGCCTTTATGCGCCCGCAGGGACACGCCCCGGATTACCTCGACATCAGCAAAGCTTTTATGAAGGTCCACGACCTCAAGCGCCGCATGATCGCCCGATGTTTCGCTCATTCGGTTTACCCCTCCCGAGGTTATCGCTTTAGCGATATTTTCTAATTATGCGCGCATGGTAACACTTTTTTAGAGCTCGCAGCACTAACACTTTACTGGCCTGGAACGGGATCTATTGCAGCAGCAATATTTCGATCATCCGCCGCGCCTGCGCAGCATAGCCACCGCCAAACAGGTTGGCGTGATTGAGGATATGATAGAGATTGTATAACTCACGGCGCAGGGTATAACCGGCATCCAGCGGGAAATGTTCAGCATAGCTGGCGAAGAAACGCGCGCCCGGGTGGCCGAACAATTCCATCATCGCGAGATCGGCTTCATGATCGCCGAAATAACAGGCCGGATCATATACCACCGGGTTGCCCTGAGTATCGGCGGCCTGGTTGCCACCCCACAGGTCGCCATGCAACAGCGATGGGCGCGGCTGGTAGGTCACAAAAAACTTGTCCAGCTGCTCGGCGAGGCGATGACCGCCATCAATCAGGCTGGCATCGAGGCCGTTTTGTGCTGCCAGCTCAAGTTGATACCCCAGCCGATGGCGGCGCCAGAAATCGACCCAGTCGTGATTGAAGGTATTCACTTGCGCTGTGCTACCGATGGTATTGTCGCCAGCGAAGCCGAACTGTTCATTAAAACAGTTATGCATCGCGGCAAGCGCTCGCGCGAAACGAGTAGCGTCGGGTTGCCCGGCAAGCTCGATGAACTCCATTGCTATGAAAGCATGGTCGCCCTCAAGCCCGGTCATGAACACCTCGGGCACACGCAACGCAGCGCTATGCCGGATTGCATCGAGTCCGGCTCTTTCAGCGTCGAACATCGGCAGTAGATCGGCCCGATTCAGTTTAACAAAAAATCGGCAGCTACCGAGTTCGAGCCGCCAGGCCTGGTTAATATCACCCCCGTGTGCCGGTGTCGCACGAATAGTTCCCGGCGGCAGTTGCAGCAGCCCTGCCAGTGAAGCACCGAGTGATTGCCAGTTGATCACAGCAGTCGATACTCACCCGGCGACAAACCGTTTAAGGTCCAGTCACCGATGCCAATTCTGACCAGGCGCAAGGTCGGGTGCCCGACGGCAGCGGTCATGCGCCGTACCTGCCGATTGCGCCCTTCAGTAATTTCAAGCCGCAGCCATTGCGTGGGGATATTCTTACGCTCGCGAATCGGTGGATCGCGCGGCCACAACCAGTCGGGCTCATCGATTTGCTCTACTTTTGCCGGCCGGGTCGGACCATCCTTCAGCTCCACTCCGGTCGATAAGTCCCGCAAAGCATGAGGTTCAGGGCTGCCCTCGACCTGGGCCAGGTAGATTTTCGATTGTCGGTAGCGCGGGTTCGAAACTCGTGCCTGCAGGGCGCCATCGTCAGTCAACAGCATTAAACCCTCGCTATCGAAATCCAGTCGACCTGCGGCGTAAACCCCGGCAACATCAATGTAGTCGGCTAGCGTCTGTTTACCCGCCACCGGCGAAAACTGGCTCAATACCTGAAAGGGTTTGTTGAACAGTAATACGCGCGCCATGTTATCCGGCTCCAGGCAAAGGCGTTTGCAAGTAAGCCAGCCAACGCTCGCTGCGCGCCGGATCGAAGGACTGCTCGCGCATCATGCGCTCAAGTTGTCTCGCATCAGCTTCATGACGCGAAATATCGACCTGCCGCATTTCGCTGATCTTACGATTAATCCGGGTTAATTGCAGGCTGATATCCAGCTGCGACTCATGCTCGATCAATGAGCGCTGCACGCGAGCGGCATAGCGAAATTTCATTTCCCCGACCTGGTGCAAATGCCGCCGCAGGTTATCAACTGAATCGTATTTCTTGAGTAAACGCGCGGCGGTCTTCAGTCCTACTTCCGGTATTCCCGGAATATTGTCGACCTTGTCCCCGGTTAATGCCAGTTGATCGGCAATCTGCTCCGGGCGAACACCGAACTTCCTGCAAATCGCCCGATAGTCGAGTTTTTTATCGTCGAGGTAAGACCACCAGATATCCGGTTCGGCGATCAACTGCGCGAGATCTTTGTCCGCGGTCAGAATCACAACCGGCAGTTGCGCCGAGCCATGGTAGTTTACCAGCGAACCGATCAGGTCATCCGCTTCCCACTGCTTGCTGCTAACGCAGCTGATGCCAAGCGCTTCAAGCCATTGCCGACACCAGGCAAACTGGCGCTTCAATTCCTGCGGAGCCGGGCTACGATTCGCTTTGTATGCGGGATAAATCTCCTTGCGTGACGATTTCGACAGGCTTTCGTCAAAAGCAAATACAAGCCGCTGCGGCGCCTGTTCGGTCAGCAGCCGGTACACGAAATCGCTGAAACCGACGAAAGCCTGGTTGGGCTGCTGCTGCAGGTTTACCCGGTCGCGCTCCGGGCCGAACCAGGCGCGGAAAACAAATATGCTGGAATCAACCAGGAATAGACGCATTAGCTAATTTTCAGCGCAATTTTAAGAATGAAGATTTTACAACGGGGTTTGCTATAATCGCGCGCTAATTTTCGACTATATATTAATGATGCAACGTTTTGTCGTTATTATTCTCTGTTTGCTCGTGACCGGCACCGCCATGGCTGCCGCTTCAGTGCAGCAAATGCAGCAATTGATTACGCAGAAACGCTTTGTTGACGCGGCCAGCGCCGGTGAGCAATTACTAGTGCAGAACCCCCGACACAGCCAGGCCAGATTCCTGACCGCCTATGCATACCAGATGAACGCACAAACCGATCAGGCCATCCGCCTGTACCAGGGTTTAATCAAGGACAATCCGCAACTACCCGAGCCGCTTAATAACCTGGCCATGATTTACCTGGCACAGGGCGATTATGATCGTGCCAGCCAACTATTGGTCGAGGCGCTCAATACCCATTCCAGCTATGCAATTGCCTATGACAACCTGAGCCAGGTGTACAAGGGCATCGCCAGTGAAGCCTATCGGCGAGCGGTCAGCGAATCGAGCGAACCATCCAGATATACCCATAAAATTGAGCTGACCGCGATCATGGACCTGGAAATGGCGCCGGCGCAATTGACTGAAACTGAAAACGCGGCAGCACCAACCCTGGTTAATTTCGCCAACCAGGAGACCCTGTTGATCGAAAGAGTCAAATCATGGGCACAGGCGTGGAGCGACAAGGACTTCACTGCCTATACCGGTTTTTATACGAATCAGTACCGGGCCAAGTTCGAATCTCACCAGCAGTGGCTGGAACAGCGGCGTAACCGAATCACGCGTCCAGGCTCGATCAGCGTCGAAGTCAGCGACATTCAAATCAAGTGGCGCAGCGAAAACCGGGCAATTATAGACTTTGAACAGGCCTTCGATTCGCCCCGTTACAGCGACCGCGTAATCAAGCGAATCGGCTTTAGCCTTACCGGCTCACAATGGAAAATTACTGAAGAGCGGGTATTATCTGTGCTATGAATCGAATTTTAATCCTTTTGCTACTGCTCGGTTTGCACAGCAGTCTCTACGCGGCTAGCCCACCGGGCGATAGTTACGAACAAACTCTGCTCGACACGATCAGGGAAATTCAAAGCCTCAATCATGAACAGGCCCTGAGTAGTACCCGTGATCTGATCAAGCAATATCCGCATAGCCGCCTCGGGCATATGCTGTATGCCGACCTGTTACTGGCCAAGGCCGAACCGCTCACCGAAATTGGTTCCGGTATCGAAGTCGACCGTGCAATACAGGATTTCAGATACGAAATTCAGCAACGCTGGCAAAACGATAGTAACCAGGCGCATCGGGATTTATACCCGGAAAACATCTTGTTCCTCTCCGAGGATCAGCCCTTTGTCGTCCTGGTAGATCAACACAGTTCGCGGGTTTACGTTTACCGCAACGACGGGGGCAACCTGCTGCTCGAAACAGATTATTTCATTTCCATCGGCTTAAAGGGCTACGGTAAGCAAAAACGGGGCGATCAAAAGACACCGATAGGAATCTACCACGTGACCCGCTATATCGATGGCGCCGAACTGCCCGATTTGTATGGTGAAGGTGCTTTCCCGATCAACTATCCGAACGCATGGGACCTGCGCAAGCAACGTACCGGTGCCGGAATCTGGATTCATGGCACCCCGTCTTATACCTATAATCGTTCACCCTGGGCCAGCAATGGTTGCATCGTTGTCAGCAATCCCGATTTCCGGCATATAGAAAACTACATCCAGCCCAGCCTGCATACCCCTGTTATCGTCGCGGAAGAGGTTAACTGGATAACTCGCGAGCAATGGCTGGCAAAACGCCAGCAGGTAATGCAGCTACTATCGAGCTGGTTTATCGACTGGGAAAGCCTCGATCACGAAAGCTATCGCCGGCACTACTCGCGCTCCGAGCTGGACGCTTTTGGACGAAACTTCAAGAGCTGGGACGGGCACAAGCGCTGGGTAAACCGTAACAAGACCTGGATCGATGTCGAGTACAGCAAGCTGAATATATTCAATTATCCCGGTGAAGAAAACCTGATGTTGATGCAGTTTGAGCAAAACTATCGCAGCAATAATTTGAACCTTGAATCATCCAAGGAACTTTACTGGCGCAAGGCTGATACGGACTGGCAGATTGTTTACGAGGGTCGTCGAACTTTCCCGGTACCCGACAGCAAAATCGTTGAAAATTAGCACCCCTATCAAAAAGCGGGGACAGACCCCATTTTTCGCCGCAGATTACTTTGCCGGCACACAAAGCACCGAAAAAACTGGCCTGTCCCCCTCGAAATTCTTCTAGGATTTGATTGAACTCAGGATTACGAACCTGCTGTCGGCGGCGATGGTTTCACAGTTACCGAACAGTTTCTTCAGCTTGGCGTGATAGCCAAGATGGCGATTACCCACCAGGCGCAATTCACCACCAGTTACCAGCACCCGTCGCGCATCCTTGAACATCTTCCATGCGACAGCATCGCCAACACTGTGCTGCTGGTGGAAGGGTGGGTTTATCAGTACCAGGTCGCGACTAGCGGATGCTACCGCCTGCAGACAGTCATCGACATTGAATTCGACGCTGCGCGCCTGTGCAAAGGCGTGATGAAAATTTTCACGAGCACTAGCAATCGCCATATGTGATTCGTCACTAAACAGCAGGCTTGCCGCAGGGTTTAGCGAGGCTGCGATAATGCCTAGCACCCCATTGCCACAACCCAGGTCAACGATGCGTCGATACTGCTCTCCGACAGGCATATGTTCGATGAGTAACTGGGTACCCTGATCGAGTCGATCCCGGCTAAACAGGCTGGCATGGTTGACAATTCGATAACCACGGTCGACCTCCAGTTCATAACTATCAGGGAATTTACTCTGACCCTCATTTATGGAATGGTCTCGATCCACCATGATCAGCCGGCTTTTCTTACGCGCGCGGGTGGTGGTAGTTGGTCCGAGAATACTTTCAAACAATTCCAGGGTGGAGTTGTGAATATGGCGCGACATCCCCGCTGCAAAAATATGCGTATCGTGATGCAAGACCTCGCGTAAGGCATAAAGCTGGTATTCGAGCAGGGCCAGGGTTTTTGGAATTTTGAGTAGAACGCAATCTACTGCCACCGAGGGGAAATCGATAGTGGAATTGGTTTTGACCTGCTCTGCCGGGTAACCGTTAGCGACCAGGTTGTTGCGCAGGGCCTGTTGCGCCAGGAATGAATCATTCCATGAATAGACCGGACAGTTAGCCAGCGCCACTGCCAGCGCACCGCAGGCATCATTTAAAATCAATAGTTTGCTATGCGCAGATAAAATCTGCAGACCATCGATATGGCTGAGCAGGAACTCATCGGCCGAGTCCCAGGCTTGCAAGTTATCATCGGGTGGATTACAGGCCAGCTCGAACTCACCCTGTGGTACCAACAGAGTCTTGCGGCTATCGATCAACAGCGGCTTGTTCATGGTTTACCAATAAACGGCAAAGCCAGCATGCCTGGCAGCCGATCTACCTGTTTAGGATCACGAAATTCGGTAATTCCTATGGCCATCCTGTCGTGACCCTTTGCAGGCTGAGCGACGTAAGTCCTGAACATTCGATCCCAGATCGAGAGATTAAACCCGTAATTGCTATTGGTCTCACGTTTTATAACTGAATGATGCACCCGGTGCATATCCGGAGTGACGAACAGGTAACGCACTACCCGTTCCACAGCTGGCGGTAAACTGACATTGGCATGATTAAAGATTGCCATGCCATTTAGCAGCACTTCGAAGACAAGCACCGCGATCAAGGCCGGGCCCAGCAATAAAATCACCACCCCTTTGATCAGCATTGAAACAACGATCTCGATCGTATGGAAGCGGGACCCGGTGGTCAGGTCGATATCCAGATCGGCGTGGTGAACGCGATGCAGCCGCCACAGCAAGGGCACCCGGTGCATGAACAAATGTTGCAGATAAATCGCCAGATCGAGTAGCAACACCGCGGCTACGGCCTCAAACCAGAAAGGTAAAGCCAGCAGATTGAAGAGACCCCAGCCCATTTCCCCAACCGATAGCGCAATCCCGACCGCGGCGGCCGGAAACAACAGCCTCAATACGATACTGTTAAGCGCAAAAAGTCCGAGGTTGTTAAGCCAGCGCAGAGACTTCGATACGCTTGGACCACGGCGCGGCGCCAGTAGCTCCCAGGCCAGCATGGTAATAAACACAAAAGCGAAAAATCCCAGGCGAACCTCGGCTTCGCGTTGCAGAACAAAATCTTCGATGGCAGATACTTCCATGGCAGGTATTTTCGGGCAAATATCATCATATTGACAGGATTAATCAAGGATAACAGCCAGGCTGGGGATTAGCCGGGTAAATGCTTCAACCGTAAAATGCTCGGCTATGGATTCGAAGTTAACTTATTCCTAACTGCCTTTGTGTGGTATACAGGCCCGAATAATATTTAACCGGCCTTAACATGCTAAAGGAACTCATGGCGGGGCTGCAGGGTATCTATGTGACTATTGAAGCAGAGGACTGTCCCGGAGAACTGCAATGGGAACTCAGGGTATCGCGACGGGTTCGCTATGCCCGCCTGCAAATCAAGCCCTTCGGCGGACTCGAAGTCGTTATTCCGCCACGCTTTCCTCGCCACCAGGTTCCCGGCCTGGTGGCGAAGCACTCCAGCTGGGCTCGACGCCAGCTCAACCGGCAGGCACAGCTGCGGCAGTCCGTACAGCTGCCGTCGCATATCAACCTGGCCTTCGACAACAGTTCGACCCCGGTGATTTACACGGCAGACCCGCTGCAGATGAACTTCGATTTGTTCGCGGAACGGTCTACTGAAAAAATATTGATCGACGCTGACGGCCAGCGTGAACGCATCAACAAGTTACGCCGCTGGGTGCGACTCAGGGCCCGGGAATCATTCCCTGCACTGCTCACGGAGATATCGACCCGGACCGGGCTCGACTTCAATCGATTGAGCATCCGCAGCCAGAAGACACGTTGGGGCAGTTGCTCGATTCGCGGCAACATCAGCCTTAATGATCAGTTATTGTTCATGCCGGAGAAAACCGTGCGCTATCTGATGATTCACGAGCTTTGCCATACTCGTCATCTCAACCATTCAAAAGCTTTCTGGACGCTGGTGGAACATCACTGTGCCGATTATCGCTCCCACGAAAAACAGCTCAGTGAATCACGTAACCTGGTACCCGACTGGTTTCTGCTCGACCTCTATGCCTGATGCAGGGCCCGATCAGGGCACGCTGCGTTGCATAAACCTGATATCGTTTTCGATTAACAGGTTCTTGGCGCGCGATAACTTTGTCTCGCTCGAAAACGGCCCCAACTGAACGCGGTGCCAGGTCTCATCGTTGACGACAGCGGATTTGACGGTGGCCTGCAGCCCCAGAAATGCCAACTGGGCTTTCAGACTGTCGGCTTCACCGCTACTGTGAAACGAGCCGACCTGTAATATGGATTTATCGACGGCTTCTTTATTGATGCTCGGATTTTCGATGGCCTCGCGATCTTCTTCATCAATCGGAATTTCGACTTTACGTTGCGGCAGCACCGAGTAGAAATCAATGGTTGGCTTATTCTCGCTAGCGGTCGATTCCTGCTGTTGACGGTCTTCAGTCCCGCTTTTAATAATCTTTTGATCAAGAAACAACACGAAGGCCACGAATGAGCCCAGTATCAATATCAGGAATAGCCAGACCCACGGCGATGTCGATTTCTTTTTCTGTACCATAAGCCGCGCTACATTTTCTCGGGTGCGGATACACCCATCAAATTGAGCCCGTTACGCAGCACCTGGCCAATCGCCGAGGCCAGGGCGAGACGCGCATCGCGCAGTTCGGTGTCATCCACTATGAAATGATGCGCGTTATACCAGGAGTGAAACTGATGCGCGAGTTCACGCAGGTAATTGACTACCAGGTGAGGCTCGCGGCGAATGGCTGCCGCTTCCACCCGCTCGGGAAACAGGCCAAGCTGTTTCACCAGGGCCTGCTCGTGGGTATTGTCGAGACGTGCCAGGTTGGCATCGCTTGCTGAAACGCTGATGCCTTTTTCGACACACTGACGCCTGACACTGCAAATTCGGGCATATGCGTACTGCAGGTAATAAACCGGGTTATCGTTGGATTGCTCACGCGCCAGGTCGAGATCGAAATCCATATGCTGTTCGGCCTTGCGCATGACGTAGAAAAAGCGCGCCGCATCCAGGCCAACGTCTTCTCGCAGTTGGCGCAGCGTGACGAATTCCCCGGAGCGAGTCGACATCGATATTTTGACGCCATTTTCGAACAGGTTGGCGAACTGTACCAATTGAACTTCGAGATTGTCCGCAATATAGCCCAACGCGCTGAGCGAGGCCTTGACGCGGGGGATGTAGCCGTGATGATCCGCGCCCCAGATGTTGATGACCCTGTCGAAACCACGGTCGAATTTATTCATATGGTAAGCAATATCGGAGGCAAAATACGTGGTCTGCCCATTTTCGCGCCTTACCACGCGATCTTTTTCATCACCGAAATCAGTGGAGCGAAACCACAACGCGCCGCCCTGCTCATAAACATGACCATTGTCCTGCAAGCGCGTAATCGCCTGCTCGATCAAACCCTCGTCACTCAACGAGCGCTCCGAAAACCAGCGATCAAACTCAACCCCGAAGTTCTGCAGATCGACTCGAATCACATCGGTTAGCGTCACCAAGGCGAGATCGAAAACGATACGGTAATCATCCTCGCCCAGCAGTCCATGCGCGTTCGCGATCAAATCATCGATGTGCTTTTCCTTGTCACCCGCGGGCGCATCCGCGCTCACATCGGCCATCACCTGCGCGACAGGCCGGTGAAAGCGATCTGCATTTTCGCGGTGCAGGGTCGCTGCTATATCCCACACGTAGTCACCCTGGTAACCGTTACTGGGGAAGACAATGGTTTCGCCACAGAGCTCGAGATAGCGCAGCCAGACCGAAGTACCGAGAATGTGCATTTGCCGCCCGGCATCGTTGACGTAGTATTCTTTTTGTACCTCGTAACCGACATAACTCAACAGGTTGGCGAGCGTCGCGCCAAAGGCAGCGCCCCTGCCATGCCCGACATGCAATGGCCCGGTCGGATTGGCGGAAACAAACTCGACCTGGATTTTGCTGCCTTGCCCGAACTCGCTGCGCCCGAAGTCTTCAGCCTGTTCGAGTATCCTGCTAATCACCGAATGGCTGGTGCTGCTGGCGACAAAGAAGTTGATGAATCCCGGGCCGGCCACTTCGATTTTTTCGATCGCGTCAACGGTGGCTAATCTGCCGACTATCATTTCAGCCAGTGCGCGGGGTGCCATGCCGGCCGGTTTGGCCAGCATCAGCGCGATATTCGAGGCATAGTCACCCTGACTGGCATCGCGAGCCGGAGTTACCTGGATATTGACACTGAGTTCTGCTGGAATCTGTGACGCCTGCGCAAGCTCGTGCAGAGCCTGCGCGATCAGATCGTTAATGATTTGCTTCAAGAGCTAAAACCTGCAACCGGCCGGGAAAAATGAACCGGGATTTTACCCGAGCTGGTCAGACTGGGCCACCCATCATTTCACTTTCCACCTTCCCCACGGGCAACCTGGCAAACAAAACTCTCGCCGGCGTGAACTCCACCCACAAGCGTTTCCCCCGAGGCAAGCGGTGGAACACCTCGTGACTGTCTGGGTGGCCTTCGGCTACCTGGAAGTATTCACGGCGTTTCTGAAACAATATACCGGTGACCACGCCGTTCGAGGTGGCGAATACTTTAGCTGTTAAAGATCGTAAGCGTCGACGTCGATGCTCCAGCTGACACGGGAGCTGCTGGGTATCTGCTGGATCGCGGGCATGGTCTGGGCCAGTACCGAGCGCAGTACCTGGTAGTCCTGTGCCAGCAGGCACAATTGGGCGCGATAACGACCGATGCGGCGCGTCATCAACGCTGGCATCGGCCCAATGCAGGATAGCGCCTCGAAGCCTCGTGCCGGTTGCAGCAAGGCATTGATTTCGTCCAGTTTGGCCAACGCCGCCTTGAGCTCAACCGCATCGGCACGAAATATAACTACTCGCGCGTAGGGCGGAAAGCCAAGCAGCCGACGCTCCTGTAACAGGTCGTCGGCAATAGCCCGATAATCCTGCCTGGCCAGCGCCTGCATCAGCGGGTGCTCGGGAAACCGCGTTTGCAGGATCGCCTCGCCCTGGCGATCACCCCGTCCCGAACGCCCGGAAACCTGGAACAGGGTTTGCGCGAGACGTTCGCTGGAACGATAGGAAGCACTGAACAAAGCCTGGTCGGCATCGAGAATCACGCTTAAGGTGATCGCCGGGTAGTCGTGCCCCTTGGCAATCATCTGGGTACCGATAAGGATGCAGGGTTCGCCGCTTTGCAGTTGTTGCAAACGTGATTTCAGCGCCTCGCGTGAACCAACCGAGTCGCGATCGATACGTAATATCGGGGTGTCCGGGTAGCGCTGCTGCAGTCCCTGTTCGAGCTGCTCGGTACCGATACCATAGTGCTTGATCTCCTGGTGACCGCATTCTGCGCAGGTTTCGGGGATCGCCCGCCTGGAGCCGCAATGATGACACAACAGGGTTTGCACCGATTGATGCAATGTCATACGCGAATCACAGTTCTGGCACAACGCCTGCCAGCCGCATTCATGACACATTACTATCGGCGCGAACCCGCGACGATTCAAATAAATCAAAACCTGGCTATCCTGCTGCAGGTGTTTTTCGACACGAGCGAAAGTCTGCGCCGAGCAACCAAAGTCGAAGCGGCTGTTACGCACATCGATCAACTGGATCGGCGGCGGTGGAAAACTGGTGGGGCGCTGATCAAGCCGATATCGAAAATAAGTCTCGCGCGCACAATTGGCGATGCTTTCCAGCGACGGCGTGGCCGATCCGAGCACAATCGGAATATCAAGCATCTGGGCGCGCTTGATGGCAACGTCGCGAGCGTGGTAACGAACCCCATCCTCCTGGCGATAGGAGTGATCATGCTCTTCATCGATGATAATCAGGCCCAGCCGATCGCATTGCGAGAACAGGCTGGAGCGCGTACCCAGCATGATATCAACCTCGCCGCGGCGAAAACGGTCCCAGGCCTGGTAACGCTGTAACTCGGTCAAGCCCGAGTGCGACAGCGCGAAGCAGTCGCCGAAACGTAACCTGACCCGTTCGATTAACTGATTGGTCAAACCGATTTCCGGCACCAGGTAAATAACCTGCTTTGCCGCCGCCAGACACCCGGCGATCAGGCGCAGGTAAATTTCAGTCTTGCCACTACCGGTGATGCCATCGAGCAGGTGTACCGCGAAACGATCCGGCCTTGATTCAATACCAACCAGGGCCCCGTGTTGCTCGTCACTGAGCACAGGCAGCTCCGCGGCAGGTGCACTCTGAACCGGCTTTTCGATCCATTCCCAGCGCACTATCTGCTTTGCCTGTAGCGCCTTCACCACCGGATGCCAGTGCGGATTGATCTCCTTTAAGTCGGCTGCGGTCAATCCGCCCGGCTGTTTGCGCAGGACCTGGCAGATTTCGAACTGGCGGGGTGAGCGCTGTTCGAGCTCGTCTATCAGGTCCGCGTCAACTTCCGCCAGGCGCCAACGCTTGACCCGCAGTGGATGGTGCGCGCGGGCACCACGCAGGTAGCCGGGGATGCACTGAAACACGACTTCCCCCAGCGGCTGCAGGTAATAGTCCGACATCCAGCGGGCCAGCGCGAGCATATGCTCACCGAGTATCGCGTGCTGGTCGAGCCGCTCCTGTACCGGTTTGATGCGCGCCGGGTCAAACTCGCTATGGTCGCTTGCATCGAGCAGGACACCGGTCTTGATTCCGTTAGCGAAGGGCAACCGGTAGCGGGCTCCCACGATGGCGGGCTCCTTATCATCAATGGTGTATTCGAAAACGCGGTACAGAGGCAGCGCGATTGCGAAGCAGGCGAAGCGGGGTGGCGACACGCAAGTTACTCAAACGGAAAGTTGAATCATACTCGAATTATTCCCTTCGCTCAGCCTGATAAACGGGTCGAAAAGACATTTAACTTAGCGCTGAAAGTTAAAGTCATTTCTAGTAAGTAAAAGCTAAATTGCTAAGAAATGGTAACAAATCGTTTTATCCACATTTTCTGTGGATAAGTCTGTGCATGAAATGAATATAAGCCTCTGCGAGCCGCATTCCTGCTGATAATTTATTAGATTGTTCATTTTTGCAGCGATTTTATTTTCTTTTATATTTCAATGACTTATATAGACTGATCAAAATATGATCGATATCGACCGATAAAAATAGGGACAGCTATATACCTGACCTGGTCCATGTGTATATCTTGGCCGTGTCAAGCCTGAGGTGAATGTTTTTTATATATTTTTAGATATTGAATATCATTTAATCATTGAATTTAACTAAAATATCAATGCACAAAATTTAACAACACTGGATTCCCAGTGACTTTACCCTGTGCGCCGATTAAACTGGCCGCGTTTTTTCACCAGAGTCAAGTGCGATGCCCGCCAATACTGCGATACTATTGACCAACCTGGGCACACCTGATCGCCTGGAGCGTGCTTCAATCAAGCGGTTTCTGCGCGAATTCCTCTCCGACCCCCTGGTGGTTCGGCTACCAAGGATACTCTGGCTACCATTGCTCTACGGCATTATTCTGCCGTTGCGCAGTGGCAAGACACTGCAGGCCTACAGCCGGGTCTGGGGCGAAGACGGTTCCCCGCTATTGGCTTTTGCCAACAAGCAAAGAAACGCTTTACAGGAAAAACTCTTCGAACAGGCGCATGTGGAGCTGGCAATGCGCTACGGCAATCCCTCCTACCCGTCGGTACTGCGCCTGCTGCGCGATGCGGGGGTCGACAAGCTGGTGGTGCTACCGCTTTATCCACAGTACTCGGTGACTACCACCGCGACCAGTTACAAGCACCTGAAGAATACATTGAGGGACCTGAACTATTCACCAGCGGTGGAGTTCATCGGTTACTACCCGGACCACCCGGCATATATCGACGCCCTCGCCGAATCGATTCGCGAACACTGGCAACAGGAACAGCGACATCTGCTGATGTCATTCCATGGCCTGCCGCAGGCGAATGTCGACCGAGGCGACCCCTACCAGCAGCAATGCGAAAAGACCGCACAGTTGCTGGCGGCGAAGCTCGAACTGGACCCTGCGGACTGGTCGATCGGTTACCAGTCGCGCTTCGGCAAACAGACCTGGATTCAACCTTATACCTCCGACGTGCTGCAACAACTGGTCGAGCGCGGCGTCAAGGCGGTCGATGTCGTGTGCCCTGGATTTTCCGCCGATTGTCTCGAAACCCTGGACGAGATCGAGGTCGAATACCGCAACGAATTCCTGCACCTGGGCGGCGAACAATTCAGCTACATCCACGCGCTTAACGACCGTGATTCACATATAGCAATGATGCAAAGCCTGGTTCAACCCTATTTGTCCGCCGGGAGCTAGTCCGCTTCAGGTTGAATCATTAGTAGCATTCAATGTCTATAGCCCCTTCCGCGCTAACACAACCCACACCAGATAAAGAGTGTTAAATCATGTTTAAATCTTTCTTCCCGAATCCCAGGCTATTCTTCTTATCAGTCGTAGCCTATTCCGCCCTGTGCAGTTTTATCTGGTATGGTTTTAATGAGCAAATCGGTGCATTCCTGGGTTTCGACCTGTCGTCATCAACACCTGTTATCGGCCTGGGACATTTTGTAACCGACTCTTTTTTACTGTTTTATATTTACTATTTTATCTGTACCGCGCTATTCGCAGCCTTCTGGTTCAAGTTTGAAAATCATCCCTGGCAATGGTGGTCAATCATTGGTTCGGCATTTATCCTGTTTTCTACCTACTATTCTGTACAGGTATCGGTTGCCATCAACAACTGGCGTCGACCCTTTTTCGATTTAGTACAGGACGCCTTGAAAGGTTCCGCATCCCAACCTGCCGAAGGTGCTGCTGCTGTCGTTCCCGAAGAAACCGTCTCCTCGATTTCGAACGAGCTGTTCGATCTCATCATTATCTTCGCCGAGATTGCCTTCCTGGCTATTTTTGTCTATGTCATCACCCGTTTTTTCGTCAGCCATTTTATTTTCCGCTGGCGTACGGCGATGAACGACTACTACACCGCCCAATGGAAACAGGTCAGGCATATTGAAGGCGCATCACAGCGCATACAGGAAGATACCATGCGCTTCGCGGAGATTATGGAAGGCCTGGGTGTTTCAATTGTTGATGCGGTAATGACGCTGTTCGCGTTCCTGCCCGTGTTATGGGTGCTTTCAGAATATGTAAGCGAGTTACCCATCGTCGGCACAATCGCGCATCCGTTGTTTGTTGCCTCGCTGGTATGGTCGGTTTTCGGCACCGGTTTGCTAGCGCTCGTCGGTATCAAATTGCCCGGCCTGGAATTTAAGAATCAACGGGTTGAAGCGGCTTTTCGCAAGGAACTGGTATACGGGGAAGACGATACTGCACGTGCCCAACCCCCCGCGCTAAAGGAGTTGTTTGCCAACGTGCGCAAAAACTACTTTCGCCTTTATTTCAACTACATGTACTTTAATGTCGCCCGCATGCTATACCTGCAGGCAGATAATATTTTTGTCTATATTCTATTAATACCCACGATCGCAGCAGGCGCAATCACCTTTGGCATATTGCAGCAAATTCTGACCGCGTTCAGCCAGGTCAGTAATTCGTTTCAATACCTGGTTAATTCGTGGACGACCATTGTTCAATTGCTATCAATTTACAAGCGCCTGAGTTCTTTCGAGGCGGCGATAAAACATGAACCGCTGCCACCGATTGATCAGTTTGTGACGTGACGAAATTGGCATCTACCGGCCCGAAAGTAACTAGACACCTATGTGCCTGATCCTGTTCGCCTTCCAGCAACATGCTGATTACCCGCTGATCGTAATCGCTAACCGTGACGAGTACTACGCGAGACCCGCGCGGCATGCGCACTGGTGGGATGACGCCGATACTTTTGCCGGGCGCGATCTCGAGGCCAATGGAACCTGGCTCGGCGTCAACCGCCAGGGACATTTCGCCGCGGTGACCAACGTGCGCGAGCCCGGCGGCATGAAACCCGGCAAAAAATCTCGCGGCGAACTGACGCGCAACTACCTGTCGACAACGCAAACAGCCGCAGAATATCTGCAACAACTCCTCCCGCATGACCAGGATTACGCGGGCTTCAACCTGTTACTTTCCGATCAGCAGGGATTATGGTTCTACTCAAACAGGGATCACGGCATCAAGCGCATCCAGCCCGGCATCTACGGCATCAGCAACGGTGGCTTCGACGAGCCCTGGCCCAAACTGAGTTCAGGCAAGCTGGAACTCGAAGCGATGTTGAGTAGCGGGATAGACGCCGGGGAGCTGATGGAAATTCTCACCGATCACCGGGTTGCTCACGACCACGAATTACCAGCTACCGGGGTACCACTGGACATCGAACGCATGTTATCGAGCCGTTTCATCCGCTCACCCGGGTATGGCACCCGCGCCTGCAGCGTGGTTCTGATGGACGAACACCAGCGCGTTGCATTCTGGGAACAGAATTTTAGTGACGCCGAACACGAAGGTCGCCTGGTGCAGGAATCTTTCAGCATTAGCAGTGACTAATCGATAGCCCTCAACCACGGCGCCTGGCGCTTGTCACAATCGAATCCATCGATCAAAGTAATCAGCAAAACTCCCTTTTCAAATACCTCGAATCATCTAAACTCGTAATCCATTTCAAATTAGAAACAAAAGCGCGGCATGAGCAGCAAGCAATCACTGGTATGTTCCGTCAGTTTCGACAATGACCTGGTGCGACTGGGCTGGGATGACGACAGCAGTAGCGAGTTTCATCCGCTCTGGCTGCGTGACAACTGCCGCTGCACAGAGTGTGGGGAT
>Ga0316189_10002122_pt1 | contig 19526 bp, 21 predicted proteins | sample LowCovwburrow_MG_FD_204930 | JGI IMG/M metagenome (GOLD analysis project Ga0316189, IMG submission 204930) | Coastal sediment microbial communities from Maine, United States - Lowes Cove worm burrow | ecosystem: Environmental > Aquatic > Marine > Coastal > Sediment | place: USA: Maine... | reverse complement strand
ACCCAGCACCTCGGCCCAGCCCAGGGCAATGGACAGGAACACCGTATTACGGGCAGGAACATAGGTGATGGGAATACCCTCGGTCTGCTCCTCGGGCACGGCGATATCCAGATCGGTCAGCGCGGAACCGCCGATACTATCGAGATTGAGCTTGACTATCTTGTGCTCCACGTCGCCCAGCGCGGCGGATACGCGGTCTGCGGCGAGTAACTCCGCGCGGTGCCGCTGGCCGTAGTCAAAACTGAGGCTGTAGCAGGCATAGTCGGCGGCGCGCGCCATGGCCAGCACCGTGGTAGAGTCCAGGCCGCCTGACACCAGTATCACTGCCCGCTTTGGCTCACTCATCATCAGTGCCCCGGCGCGTCATCCCAAAGAATCTTGTGCATTTGTAATTGCATACGTACCGGCAGCTTGTCCCGCAGAATCCACTCGGCCAGCTCCCTGCCATGCAGCTGGCCATGGCTGGGTGAGAACAGTACGTCAGACACCCGGCCAGCAAGCCCATATTCATCCAGCTTGAAGCGGGCCCACTCATAGTCCTGGCGGTCGCAGATCACAAACTTCACCTGGTCCGCGCCATCCAGCAGGGGGATGTTGGCGTAGTCATTGCGCTCCACCTCACCGGAGGCAGGCGTTTTCAAGTCGAGAACCTTGACTACGCGCGCATCGACCTGCGCCACGCTCATGGCGCCGCTCGTTTCCAGCGACACTTCGTAGCCGGCATCGCACAGTCGCGTCAGCAAAGGCAAGCAACTTTTCTGGGCCAGGGGCTCTCCGCCAGTGACCGTGACATAGCGCGGTGAGTAGTTGCCTACCTCTGTGGCGATGTGCTCGATGGTAAACAGTTCACCGCCGCTGAAGGCGTATTCAGTGTCGCAGTAGACACAGCGCAGGGGGCAACCCGTCAGGCGGACAAATACAGTGGGCAGGCCTACTGTCCTTGCTTCCCCCTGCAGGGAGTAGAAGATCTCGGTGAGGCGGACCAGGGACTGCTCCGCCCCGGCGGAAGAGGCGTTTTCTCTAGCGGATGAACTCGACATGGCACAACAACTGCACGGGGCTCAATAGTTCTTGTCGATGAAATCCCTGGCCAGTTTCACCGCGGAACTGTTGGTAGAGCCGAAGTCGCGTATGACGCGATCCATGTACTCCCGCGCCTTTACGCTGTTACCTTTCATGAAATAGACCTTACCCAGCTTATACATGGCATCGGGCGCCTTTTTGTTGTCCGGGTACTCGTCCAGCAGCAAAGTGAATGCCTGCCTCGACGACTCCAGGTCCTGCGGCTTTACCACCAGGTAGAGCTCGCCCAGCCAATAGTGCGCGTTAGGGGCGTATTTGCCATCGGGATAGTCTCTCAGGAACTGCTGGAAAGCCTTGACCGCACTGTCAAACTGTTGGCTTTTCACCAGCGCGTAGGCGGCCCGGTAGGCATTCCCCTCTCCGGGCTGCTCAGCCACATTACTGCCGGCGCTCACCGGCGCCGCCACCGCGGCGGAACTACTGCCGCTGGCAACAGCCGCACCGGTGGCAACTGCGCCAGCACTGATCCGCTTGTCCAGATCCACATAGCGCTTGAGGCTTTGGTCCTTCAGCTTGCGCAACTCATTGGCCTGCTCTTCCACCTTGCCATTGAGGCGCATCACTTCCTGCTGCAACTGCTGGATCTGGAAAACGAGATTGCCCAGGTTCTGGCCCTGCTGTACCTGGGTAGCGCCGGGCACACCCGGGGTACCGACGGCGGCGCCGGCCGGTGCGTTGTTCAGGCCATAACTGGTCGCCGGGTAGGCCTGCGCGGGTCGCGCGCCGTAGGGGTCGGCGGGAGCTGCCTGGTTTGCCTGGGCGGCACGCTCGGCTTCCACGTCCACGTAGTCCTGCGCGTGAGCCACGAATGAGAACGGACCGGTCATCACGACCAGCCCGCCTGCTAACAGCATTTTGCTTAGGTATTGCATAGACTCTCGATTACTTCAGTTCCACACGCCGATTCTGAGCCCAGTTGGATTCGCCGGAGCCATAGGCTATCGGTCGCTCTTCACCGTAACTTATCGATTCAATCCGGTAGCTGGCGATGCCATTGGCCACCATGTAGTCACGCACACTGTTCGCCCGGCGCTCGCCCAGGGCCATGTTGTAGTCACGCGTACCACGCTCATCGGTATGCCCCTCCAGGCGGACCGTGCGCTCGTTGCCCTGCAGCGCAGCGATGTGTGCATTCAGAGCATCGATGGAGTCCGCGCGCAGGGCGGAGCTGTCGTAATCAAAATAGAATACGTTGCCAAGCGCGGCGGCGGCGCTATCCAGCTGCTGCTGTCTGGCGGTGGCTTCTGCGGCGGCGGCTTCCTCGGCGGCCTTGGCGGCGGCCGCAGCGGCAGCGGCCTCGGCCTCGGCATCCTTGGTGTCACTGCCCGAGCAAGCCACCAGCAATGCTGCGGTAAACAGCAAGGTGATCGCCTTACCGGCAACGGGTAAATGTCTCATAGTCCCTTCCTTCAAGTCTTGAATGTAATTCTGCGTTGTTATGCCGTGATCAACGGCTCATATGAGGTGACCACGCCGGTTCCCGCACATCGCCCTCTCGTGCCGGCAGCCGAAACTTCACACCTCCGTCCACAGATACTGCGGCGAGAATGCCGCGATCCGCGTACTTGGTTGCGTACAATACCATAGAGCCATTAGGCGCGATACTGGGACTTTCATCCAATTCCGTGGACGTGAGCACCTGCAAACGGTTGGTAACAAGGTCCAGCAGGGCAATATGAAATGCCCCGTCTTGCTGATGCACCAACACGACATTTCGACCGTCCTGGGCAACCCTGGCGCGGGCATTATAGACGCCCTCGAAGGTGACACGCTCAGTGTTGCCATTGCGCAGGTCATAGCGGTAAATCTGTGGCCTACCACCCCGGTCAGAGGTAAATAACAGCGAATTACCATCGGGCATCCAGGTGGGCTCCGTATCGATAGCGTAGTGCCGCGTTATCCGGGTAAGGCGTTTGTTGGACAGGTTCATCAGGTAGATATCCGGGTTACCGTCCTTGGACAACACCATGGCCATGCTATTGCCGTCCGGCGACCAGGCCGGAGAGCCATTGAGCCCCTTGAAATTGGTCAACTGCTCGCGCTGACCGGTAGCCAGGTGCTGTCGATAAATCGCGGGCCGGCCGGTCTCGAAGGAGACATAGGCGATCTGGGTACCATCGGGCGACCAGGAGGGTGCCAACACCGGCTCGCGGGACTCCAGCAACACAATGGGTCGAGCACCGTCCGAATCAGCCAGCGTGAGTCGCGCGTAATCCTTGCCGCCGGGTACCCGGCTGACCGAAACGTACAACAGGCGCGTGGCAAATGCGCCGCGAATGCCGGTGAGCTTTTCGTAGACCGCGTCCGCCACGCGATGGGCGAGCATGCGGGCCTCGTTAACCGGCCCCGTCTCCACACCGTTGTGTACTTTCTTCTGGCGCAGCACGTCGAACAACTCGTACTCAATTCGCATCTGGCCGGCCACGGACACCCGCCCGATCAGCAGGTACTCCGTTTCGATGGCGCGCCAATCCCGATAAAAGATCTCGGGCTCCGAGCTGGGCAGCCCCAGCATGTCGGAGCGCCCCACCGGCGAGAACTGACCGCTGCGTGCCAGGTCACCGTCAACCACTCCCGCGATATCCTCGGGTGCCGTGCCCGCACCCTGCCAGGCAAAGGGCACCACCGCGATGGAGGTGGGATTATCCACGCCCTGGGTAATTTCGATGGTCAGGTCGGCCCTCACGCCCATCGTGGTCAAGGCGAACAGAGTCCACAATACACTAGCAGTAAGCCATTTCATCAGTAACGCAAATCCTCTGGTCTGAACAGCAGGCGAAAACGCCTGAAGGTTTTTTCAAACTCCCTGGACGGCAGGTTCTGCAGTTCAGGGAAACTTCCCGCCTTTTCGACGGCGTTGATAGCGGAGCGGTCAAAGGCGGTATTGCCACTGCTTTTGAGCACGCTGACGCTCACCACTTCTCCGGTAGGTATCAACTGTATCGCCAGCAGCGCTTCCATCCCGTTACGGGCGCTGGGTGGACGGCTCCAGTAGTTAACCACAGTCTGCTGTATCAGCGCAGCATAACTGGCCGCCATCTCCTGGGCGGTGGCGGTAGCGCTGGCCTGCACCTGCTCCTCTTCCGCCACCGCCTTGGCCAGGTCGGCGCGGGCAATGGCCGCCAGCTCTTGCTCGGTAATTCTCGGCTCGGGGCTCACCTCTGGTTTGGGCTGGGGTTTGGTCTTGGCGGCAGGCCTGGGTGTGGCTTTGGCGACCGGCCGTGGCTTTGCCTCCACGACTGGCCTGGCTTTTGCCACCGGTTGCGATTTCGGCTTGGGTTTGGCTTTGGGCCGGGGTTTTGCCTGGGGCTTGGGTTTCGGCTTTGGCTTCGGCTGGAATTCACTGACGTCAACCAGGCGCGCGTTGATGACCTTGGGGGCGGGCGTCACCTTGACCACCTGGGTGTCATGGCCAGACCAGTTGGCCGTCAGCAGGTACAACATACAGCCGTGTAACACCAGCGTTGTCAGCGCCGGGCGCAAGATGATGCGGGGCGCGACCGGTTTGGCGTAAATGGAGTCGCTCACTGTGGATTCTCTGTCACCAGTCCGACGCTGGGGGCACCCGCCTCCTGCAATGCCACCATCACGGTGACGACATTACCGTAGGGGACCGCCCTGTCGCCCCAAACCAGCACCGGCTTCTCGGGGCTGCGGCGCATCACTGCGGCCACCCGGTCCTTGATCGTGGCCAGGGACAAAACCTGCTCCTCCTGCCCCAGATTGAGAAAGAGCTCGCCGCTGGCGTTCACCGACACGATCACCGGCTCGCTGTCCTGATTCTCGACCGGATCCGCGGCCGCCTCCGGTAAATCCACCTTAACGCCCTGCATGAGCATGGGCGCCGTCACCATGAAAATAATCAGCAGCACTAACATCACGTCGATATAGGGCACCACGTTGATCTCAGACATCGCCCGGTGCTTGTTGCGATTCTTGGCCACCCCGCGCTACCCGGCCTGCTTGTCGCGAGAGCGCAAGGCATAGGCCTGGCGGTAAAGAATGCTCGAGAACTCATCCATGAAGGTATCGTAGCGATTACTCAATACATCCACCCTCGAGGCGAAGCGGTTATAGGCCAGCACGGCGGGAATGGCCGCAAACAGGCCCATGGCCGTGGCCACGAGAGCCTCCGAGATGCCAGGCGCAACCGTGGCTAGCGTCGCCTGGGTGGCATTGGCCAGTCCGCGAAAGGAATGCATGATTCCCCACACGGTTCCGAACAAACCGATGTATGGGCTGGTCGAACCGACCGAAGCCAGAAATGCAAGATGCCTCTCCAGTCGCTCTTCCTCGCGCATCGCCGCCACCCGCATGGCCCGGCGGGAGCCCTCAATTACTGCCTCGGAATCCATTTCCGCCTGCTGGGCAAGCCGTGAAAACTCCTTGAAACCGGCGCGAAAGATACTCTCCATGCCAAGCGCAGGATGCCCCTCTGACGCCCTCTCATTACCCTCGCGGTAAAGCTGTGACAAATCAATCCCGGACCAGAACTGCTCCTCAAAGCGGTACATCTCATCCCTGGCATTGCGAAAGTAGATAAAGCGCTGCACGATCATGTACCAGGACAACATGGAGGCCAGCAACAGTATCACCATGACCAGCTGCACGGTGAAACTGGCGTTGAGCACCAGTTCTAACAGGCTGAGTTGTTCTTCCAACAGGTATTCCCCTTCGTGTTCTCTTGTTCTTGTTAACGTGTTGCAGTTACAGGGACTGCAGTTTTTCCCGCATCACCCCCGGCAAGCGCCGCGGTTTGACGCCGCTGCGTTCGACGCAGGCCACCGTCACATCCCCCTGGGCCAGGATATCTTCGCCGCGCAGTAAGCGCTGCTGCAGAATCATGCTGGCACCGCGCAGCTCTCGCACGCTGGCGGTGGCAGTCAATTCGTCATCCAGCCGCGCCGGCTGCAGGTATCTGATCGCCACATCGCGCACCACAAACATCAAATCGTGATTGAAAATGTAGTCTTTGCCAAAACCGATGGAGCGCATCAGCTCGGTCCGGGCCCGCTCCATGAATTTGAGGTAATTGACATAATAAACGATACCACCCGCATCGGTGTCCTCAATATAGACCCGCAGGCCAAAGGAAAATTCCCCCCCGGCCATCAGGGCTGCGCCCCTTCGTCCAGGTCCAGCGGCAGGCTCTGGCCCACAGCGGCGGCAGCACCAGGATAAGGCAGCCCGAAATGGACATAGGCATTGCGCGTTACCATGCGCCCCCGCGGTGTGCGCACCATAAAGCCCTGCTGGATCAGGTAGGGCTCCAGCACGTCCTCGATAGTGCCGCGCTCTTCAGAAAGTGACGCAGCCAGGCTGTCAACGCCCACCGGTCCACCGTCGAACTTTTCGATCATGGCTAACAGCAAGCGGCGGTCAAGGTGGTCAAAACCCTTCTGGTCGACGCTCAACATATCCAGCGCGCGATCGGCGATATCGGCGCATATATGACCATCCGCCTTGACCTCGGCATAATCGCGGACCCGCCGCAGCAACCGGTTGGCGATACGCGGGGTGCCTCGGGCTCGCCGGGCAATTTCCGCGGCACCCTGGCTGTCTATGCCGATCTTGAGAATCTTGGCGGAACGCTCAACGATATGCGCAAGGTCCGCCACCTGGTAAAACTCCAGACGCTGCACGATGCCGAAACGATCGCGCAGCGGCGAGGTCAGCAGGCCGGCGCGGGTGGTGGCCCCCACCAGGGTAAAAGGCGGCAGGTCCAGTTTTATGGAACGGGCTGCCGGGCCCTCCCCGATCATGATATCCAGCTGGTAATCCTCCATGGCCGGATAGAGCACCTCCTCGACGAAGGGGCTCAGGCGATGAATCTCGTCGATGAACAATACATCCCCGGGCTCCAGATTGGTCATCAAGGCGGCAATATCCCCCGCCTTATCCAGCACTGGCCCCGACGTCGTCTTCAGAGAGACGCCCATTTCATTGGCAATAATGCTGGCAAGCGTGGTCTTGCCAAGCCCAGGCGGGCCAAAAATCAGGGTGTGGTCCAGCGGCTCGGCGCGCCCCTTGGCCGCCTGCAGGAATATGGCCATTTGCTCACGGACTGCCTGCTGGCCCACGTACTCATCCAGGCTCTTGGGCCTGATGGCGCGGTCCAGCGCGTCTTCCCGGGGGCTTTCATTCTCCGGCGCTATCAGTCGATCGCTTTCAATCATAATCGCTCCCGCCTTCAGCCGCTGGCCAACGATTTCAGGGCGAGGCGTATCAGTTCCTCGCTGTTATCCACACTATCGTCGTTGACGGCAGCGACCACCCGACTGGCTTCCTGCGGTTTGTATCCCAGCGCGATCAGTGCGCCTTCTGCATCGGCAATAATGTCCGTCACCGGCGCCAGGGTCACCCCGCCCGCCAATTGACTGTCGACGCCGTCTACCCCCACCAGCCAGTCCTTGAGTTTGTCGCGCATCTCGACCAGGAGGCGCTCGGCGGTTTTCTTGCCGACCCCCGGCAAGGCGACAAGCGATGCGACATCGTCGCGTTGCACACACTGCGCGAAACTGGTGGCGTCCATCCCGGAGAGAATGGTCAGCGCCAGCTTGGGCCCGACGCCGCTAACCCGGATCAGTTGCCTGAACAAATGGCGATCCTGCCCGTCAATAAAGCCATAGAGCAGTTGAGCGTCCTCGCGCACCACAAAATGCGTGACCAGACAGACTTCCTCACCCATAGCGGGTAACTGAAAAAGGGTCGTCATGGGTACCTGTAACTCGTAGCCCACCCCGCCAACCTCAATCAGGATGTCCGGTGGTTGCTTGTGCACCAAAACCCCTCGAATTCTACCTATCATCCGCGCTGCCCTATTAACGTAAGCGGCGCCGACGCACTGATTTTGCGCCGGCCAGATTAATCATGCTCTGTCGCGTGTGGGCATGGCACAACGCGGCAGCCAGCGCGTCAGCCGCATCCTCCTGTGGCGCAGCCTCCAACCCCAGCAGAACTTTCACCATATGCTGCACCTGACGCTTGTCCGCGGCGCCAGTCCCCACTACCGATTGCTTGATCTGCCGCGCCGAGTACTCCGCGACTGCCATATCCCGGGCCACACAGGCGACAATGGCCGCCCCCCTGGCCTGCCCCAGCTTGAGTGCTGAGCCGGCACTCTTGGCCATAAATACCTGCTCGATAGCCAGTTCCTGCGGACAGTGCACTTCCAGCAGCTCTGTGACGTTGTGATAAATGATGCGCAGTCGCTCCGGCAGCTCGCCGTCTGGAAGTTTTATGACACCGCTGGTGACATACTCGCTGCGGCCGGACACATAATTGATGATGCCAAAGCCCGTCTTGCGTGAACCGGGGTCGATCCCCAGGATAAGCGACATCCAAAAAAATCCGCCGTGTGCTCAAGAGTTATATTATGTACAAATTTACAGTGCTGGTCAGCAGCAGGGAAGGGCTTGTAGGGAAACCGCGTGACTTTCTTTTGCTGGCGCACCAATACGGTCGCCTTAAAGTGCGGCCCGGCGCACCGCGGCGGTAAAAAACGGCGGGCTCTGCAACAGCCCATGGGCAATAGCCCCTATTTTCCCCTCGCCGAAGCAGTGCTAAAAAAGCAGCTACGGGCTCTCGAGTTCGGCCAGCACCTCGTCGGGAATATCCACGTTGGTATAGACGCTCTGCACATCGTCGAGATCTTCGAGCGCGTCGACCAGGCCCATCAGCTTATCTGCCCCCTGGGCATCCACCGGCACGGTGGTCGATGCGATCATGGTGACTTCCCCCGCTTCAGGGATCAGTCCCGCCTCCTCCATCGACGCTTTCACCGCGGCGAAATCTTCCCAGGCGGTCGTCACGTCCACCGAGCCGTCGTCGTTGCTCTGGATATCCTCGGCGCCGGCCTCCAGGGCCGCCTCCATCAATTGCTCCTCGTCGACCCCCGCGGGAAAGCTGAGCTGGCCCTTGCGTGTAAATAAATAGGCCACCGAGCCGTCGGTGCCCAGGTTGCCGCCGCGTTTGGCAAAGGCATGGCGAACCTCGGCCACGGTGCGATTACGATTGTCGGTCATAACCTCGAGCAACACGGCAATGCCGCCGGGAGCATAACCTTCGTAGGTCAGCTCCTCCACATCATCAGCTTCATTGGTACCCGCACCACGGGCAATGGCGCGATCGATGGTATCGCGGGTCATGTTGGCACCCAGCGCCTTGTCTACGGCAGCCCTCAGGCGAGGGTTGTCCTCAGGCAGTGGCCCGCCCTGCTTGGCCGACACCACAAGCTCCCTGATCAGCTTGGTGAATGCCTTGCCGCGCTTGGCATCCTGGGCGGCCTTGCGGTGCTTGATATTGGCCCATTTACTGTGACCTGCCATAAACGTCCTACCTCCTAAAACCGGCCGAGTGACAGCCAGTACCTGTCAAAAGGCCTGGTTTGGCCCTAGGCATTGTCCCCGGCGGCTTCCTCTCGAGACTGCCGGAGGCGAATGTTCAACTCCCGTAACTGCTGAGCGCTGACGTCCCCCGGCGCATCGGTCATCACGCAATGCGCGCTCTGGGTTTTTGGAAAAGCGATGACATCGCGAATCGAGTGCGCGCCCGTCATCAACATTACCAGGCGATCCAGCCCAAAGGCGAGCCCGCCGTGGGGTGGCGCCCCGTATTGCAGTGCACTTAGCAGAAAGCCGAACTTCTCCTGCGCTTCGGCTTCATCGATCTGCAGGATGCGAAACACGGCTTCCTGCATGTCGCGCTGGTGGATACGGATGCTGCCGCCACCGAGTTCGCAGCCGTTGAGCACCATGTCATAGGCCCGCGAAAGTGCTTCGCCGGGGTTGGCAGTCAACGCTTCCACCGTGCCGGTCGGTGCGGTAAAGGGGTGGTGCAATGGCGTCCATCGACCATCGCCATCGTCCTCGAACATCGGGAAATCCACAATCCACAGCGGCGCCCAGGCTTCTGCCACCAGGCCGAGATCCTCGGCTACCCGAACACGCAGGGCTCCGAGTGCCTCGTTGACGACACGCGCACGGTCGGCTCCAAAGAAGATGATATCGCCGTTGGCTGCCCCGAGGCGCTGCATCATCTGCGCCACGACTTCCTCGGGCATAAACTTGAGAATCGGCGATTGCAGGCCCTCGACACCGCCATCGACATCGTTGACCTTGATCCAGGCCAGCCCCCGGGCGCCATAAATAGAAACGTACTTGGTATAGTCGTCAATTTCCTTGCGGCTGATGGTGGCACCGCCCGTCACCTTGAGCGCGGCGACCCTGCCGGCGGGGTCGTCAGCCGGACCGCGGAAGACCTTGAAGTCGACCTGCTGCATAAGATCGTCCACGCTCACCAGTTCCAGGGGGATACGCAGGTCAGGCTTGTCGGATCCGTAGCGCTCCATGGCCTCGGCATAGGACATATGCGGGAACTCCGGGAGCGTCACGCCCAGTACCGTGCTGAACAGCTCGCGAATCATGCGTTCAGTGATACCCATAATCTCCTGCTCGTCCAGGAAAGCCGTTTCTATATCAATCTGGGTGAATTCCGGCTGCCGGTCTGCGCGCAGGTCCTCGTCGCGAAAGCACTTGGCAATCTGGTAGTAACGATCAAAGCCGGACACCATCAACAGCTGCTTGAACAACTGCGGTGACTGCGGCAGTGCGAAAAACTGGCCCGGGTGCGTGCGGCTGGGCACCAGATAGTCACGCGCGCCCTCGGGGGTAGCCCTGGTGAGGATGGGCGTCTCAATGTCCAGGAAACCCTCGGAATCCAGGAAGTTGCGCACCGCGGTGGTGATTCTGGAACGCAGGATCAGCCGCTCCTGCATCTCGTGGCGGCGCAGGTCCATGTAGCGGTACTGCAAACGCACTTCCTCGCCGACAGCGGTGTACTCATCCAGCTGAAAAGGCGGTGTGGCGGCCGTATTGAGTATCTCCAGCTCCTTGCCGAGCACTTCTATTTCGCCGGTGGCCATCGCCGGATTGACTGTGGCCTCGGAGCGCGCCCGCACCCGGCCCTTCACCTTGAGCACGTATTCACTGCGCACACGGTCAGCGCGCTCAAAATGCTCTTCGGTGTCCGGGTCAAATACTACCTGTACGATGCCGCCGCGATCACGCAGATCAAGAAATATCACCCCGCCGTGGTCGCGCCTGCGGTCCACCCAACCGCAGAGCGTTACTGTCTCATCAATATCTGCTGTTCGCAGGGCGCCGCAATAATGACTGCGCATAGGTCTGGATTCCGTCTGGTTTGGCTGGCCCGCAAGCAGCAGGCGATGAATTAAGCGGTTTTCTTGCTCTCCGGCTTACCGCTGTCGGTTGCCTTGCTGTCGCCGCCGGCCGCCTTGCCGGATGAATCACCGCCGTCGGAAGACGGAGCCTTACCGTCCGCCCCGGCCAGGTTCTTCTTGTCACCGGTCTTGAAATCCGTCTCATACCAGCCAGCGCCCTTGAGGCGGAACGCGGCTGCGGACACCTTTTTCTTGAGAGCAGGCTCTCCGCACGCCGGGCAATCCTGCAGTGGAGCATCACTGATCTTCTGCAATACCTCCAATTGCTCAAGGCAGGCTTTGCACTGGTACTCATAAATAGGCATAAGGTCGACCCATCAGTAGAAAAATTACATGTGAGAGAAAAATCGAGGCGCGGATTTTACCCTAAGAGAAGGGACAGGCCAAGCGCGCAGGAATGACAAACAGTGGAGGAGGGGAACCCATGCACCCCGCGAGGTGCCGGATGGGCTAGCCTGTTGCCGCCCCGCGCCGGCTATGCCGGGCGGGATGGCGGGAATTGTACGCCTAGGACTCGGCGAATTCCTTCAGCTTCTTCAGGGGACGAATCTTCACGGCTATGCTGGCTGGCTTAGCCTTGAATACGGTTTCTTCTTTGGTGAATGGGTTAATACCCTTACGCGCCTTGCGGGCCGGCTTTTTCACCGTGGTGATCTTCATGATACCAGGGATGGTGAACTCGCCGACTGAACGCTTCTTGATGCTGCGCTCCATCAGTGTGTGCATTTCATCCATCACGGATGCAACCTCTTTCTTGCTGAGGCCTGTGCTGTCAGCAAGGCTCGCCAGAATCTGGCTTTTGGTCATCTTTTCCCTGATCGCCGGCGCCTTTTTCACAGGCGCTGCCGCTGCCTTTTTCGCTACTGCCTTTTTCTTGGCAGGGGCTTTCTTGGCTGCTGCTTTCTTTGCCGGAGCCTTCTTCTTAGCTGCTGCTTTCTTGGTAGCCATTTTATTTTCAACCTTCCCTAATAGTGTTTATGGATTATGCGCCTTGCCTGACCCGTCCGCTCCCCGTAACTGCGCAAACAACGCCACCTCAAGCCACGAGGCAATGTATAAATCATGAAACGCTGTAATACAAGCATTTTTCGACCTGATACGCGTAAATACCCTATTTTTTTAGCTTCTACGCGATGTGCACAGCAAAATACCTGCTTCGAGCGAGAATCAATCCAGAGCGAAAGCACCTTGAAACAAGGCAAAAACGGATCACCACCAGACGCCCAAAACACTTTATTGTGGCGCAGGGCGCTGATTAACCTTTGCGAAAAAGACGTTCAGACGTACACTACTCGCCCTGTTTTATTGCTGCCACCGGATAGACCCATGCGAACCAGTAACTTCCTCATTGCCACCAAAAAAGAGACCCCCGCGGACGCGGAAGTGATAAGCCATCAGCTGATGCTCCGAGCCGGCCTCATCCGCAAACTTGCCTCCGGGTTGTACACGTGGCTGCCGATGGGCCTGCGAGTGTTGCGCAAGGTGGAAACTATCGTTCGCCAGGAGATGGATCGCAGCGGTGCGCAGGAGGTCAGCATGCCGGTAGTGCAGCCGGCAGAATTGTGGCAGGAATCCGGCCGATGGGAGCAATACGGGCCAGAACTTCTGCGCATCAAGGATCGTCACGAGCGCGATTTTTGCCTGGGCCCGACCCACGAGGAAGTGATTACCGACCTGGTCCGCAACGAGATCCGCAGCTACAAGCAGCTGCCGATCAACCTCTACCAGATACAGACCAAGGTGCGCGATGAAATCAGGCCCCGTTTCGGCATCATGCGCTCCAGGGAGTTCCTGATGAAGGATAGCTACTCGTTCCACCAGGATCAGGCCTCACTGGAGGAAACCTATGCCGTCATGCACGATACCTACAGCAGGATTTTCACTCGCCTGGGGCTGACTTTCAGGCCGGTAATTGCCGATACCGGCAGTATTGGCGGCAGCGCCTCGCACGAGTTTCATGTGCTGGCCAATTCCGGCGAGGATGATATTGCGTTCAGCACCAGCAGCGACTACGCCGCCAATGTGGAAATGGCCGAGGCCGTGGCCCCCGCCGGCGATCGCCCCGCACCCGCAGCGCAAATGCAGGAGATTGCGACCCCGGGTGTCCGAACCATCGAAGATCTGGCATCGCTGCTGACAATCGACGCCTCCACCACCGTCAAGACACTGCTGGTCGAGGGTCAGGAAGACAAGCTGGTCGCCCTGGTGCTGCGCGGCGATCATCAACTGAACAAGGTCAAGGCCGAAAAGTTGGCAGGCATCGCCTCACCTCTGCAGATGGCAAGTGAAGACGTCGTGCGCGAAGTACTGGGTGCTGGCTTTGGCTCATTGGGGCCAGTGGGGCTGGACATCCCCGTTATCGTGGATCGCAGCGCGGCCCACCTGGCAGACTTCGTCTGCGGCGCTAACCGCGACGATGCGCACCTCGTCGGAGTCAACTGGCAACGCGACTGCCCCTTGCAACGCATTGAAGACCTGCGCGAGGTGGTCGAGGGAGACCCCAGCCCCGATGGCAGGGGCACGCTGCAAGTAAAGCGTGGTATCGAAGTCGGCCACATTTTCCAGCTGGGGACCAAGTACAGCGAAGCGATGGATGCCTTCGTGTTGAACGAGAACGGCAAAAACGTGACCATGGCCATGGGCTGCTACGGCATCGGCGTCAGCCGCATCGTCGCGGCCGGTATCGAACAGAATCATGACGAGCGGGGCATCATCTGGCCAGACAGCATGGCGCCCTTCCAGCTGGCGATCGTGCCCCTCAATATGCACAAGTCTGAAGCCGTAGCCAGCTGTGCGGAGGATCTCTACGCACAGCTCGATGCCGCGGGCATCGATGTGCTTCTGGATGATCGCAATGAGCGCCCGGGGGTAAAATTCGCGGACATGGAACTGGTGGGCATACCCCACCGCATCGTGATCGGCGACCGGGCCCTGGCCGAGGGCAATATCGAGTACAAGGGCCGTCGGGATGAGCAGTCACAGTTGATTGCGCGGGAAGAAATCGTCAATTTTCTTCTGCAGAATATCGGCTGATACGCGGCCCCCAGGCCTCTACCGGCAGGACCCGGGCGAGCGTCCCGTCCACTTCTTGAATGAGCGGTGAAAGGCACTGGGGTCAGAGAAACCCACCATCTCGGCGACATCGCTTACCGTCAATCCTCGCTGGCTCAACAGGGAGATAGCCGCGTCGCGGCGGGCGTTGTCCTTGATACGCTGATAGGACGTACCCTCTTTCTCCAGACGGCGTCGCAAGGTTCTGGCCGACATATTGAGAAACCGGGTCAAGGCCTCGAAACTGGGCAGTTCCTGGCGAAAATCCTCTCCTATAAACTGACGAATCCGGTGCGCCGTGCTGTCGACGCTGGCCGGCGGCTCTATGACGATGTGGTAGGGCGCAAGCTTGAGGAAATCGTCCAGTTCATGTTCGCCCCTGATCACCTCGGCATCCAGATGCCTGGCACTGAAGGTCACGGAGTTCACGCCCTGGTCAAATGACACCGGGCAGGGCAAGAAATGCAATATACCCTGGCGGAACCCGGGCTCAGGTCCGGCACAGGTAGCGCTGGTGATGTCGATATGCTGGCCGATCAACCAACCGCAGAAGCGCACCCACATGGCCAGAGCGCACAGCACGGAGTGCTGCCTGTCGGCTGGGTCATCACAGCATAAATAGGTCAACACCGCCTCGCGGCCGCCATTGTTCACCTGCAGGTCGTTGACAACCCGGCCCGCCTCCCGCACCCGACAGCAGGCGTTGAACTCGATGCCGCGTCGCATTGCCGTAACCAGTTGGGAGCTGTTGATCATGCTCAGTGCAATCAGGCGCAGGGTTCCTGGCGGGGTTCTCGCGTCGGACATGATGCCGCCGGCTTCATCTGCCAACTCCCGAAACACCTGGAGGCACAGCCGGCTGTACTGTTCGGGCGAGAGCAATGCCGTCAGCGCTTCATCACGCAAGGGGTCAAACGGCAAGCGGGCGGCACGCTGCATCGCCTGCAGATCCTGCTGGTGCGCGCGCGCCAGGCCAACGAGCGCGCGCGTGAACTGCACAGGCACGGCCTCATTGTAAACCGGTAAATCACCCTTCACGCGCGACACGTCGCACCCCCTGGCGCCGTCACCATCGAGCACTCAGTATAAGCGATAAGGTCCGCAGAGCCGAATATAGCACCGGGGCCACGGGCTATTTTGCGCAAAGATTTGACAATGGCAGTAGGCCTGCCCACTATTGCATCGACGTCAGCAAAAGCTTACCAATAACAGCGCATGACCACTATTAATCAACTGAGCAAATGGAATCGGGACATTTCCCGAGCCATCGCTGCGCTGGGCACACCGAAGTTCTTCCCCGCGCTGGTAGCCGCGGTTAGAGGTCAGGTGAAAATTGATTACCCCCAGATCTGGCTTTATCACCGGGATCTACCACCCACCATGCTCTATCACGAGATACCCGACCATGCGGTGTCCAAACAGGTGGACGACTACCTTGAAGGCCCCTATCGCGAGGACCCTTTCTACCGGGCCTCCATGGCGCAGCCCCGATCCAAGATTTACCGCCTGTCACGCGTCACCATGGGCAAATTGCACCAATCGGACTACTATCGCGATTACTACAGAGATACAGGCATCGCGGACGAATCGGTCTACCTGTCCAAACTGGGCAAGGGCAACGTCATCAATTTCTGCATGATGCGGCTGACGGATAGCGGCGAGTTCAGTGAGGAAGAATACAGAGCCCTGTACTTGCTGGCTGATCCGGTATCCGAACTGATCAAGTCGCACAGTGAGCACGGCAACTTTGCTGTGAGGCACCTCATTCAACCCGGGATCAATCACCATATCGACGTGGCATTTCGCACGTTCGGGGCGTCCCTCCTCTCGCCCAGGGAGAAGGACGTGCTGGAACTGATGCTGCGCGGCTATGGCACCGACATCTCGGCCAATCGGCTGTCTATCGCGGTAGAAACAGTGCGCCGTCACCGCAAGAGTATCTACCGCAAACTGGACGTCAGCTCGCAAACCGACCTCTTCTCCCTGTTCATCAATGCCATGTCCTGTCTGGGCGAGGCCGCCGGTAACGACCCCCTCAGCGTTTATATGTCGCCCCGCTGAAAGGCGGAACTGGTTCACACTATTTCTTGCTTGCCCCAGTTAGGGTATTGAGACAGCCAGACACCCTCTGGATAGTGAGCCATCACTGGCCACATTATACATATCTCATGTCGCTCGAAGCGGACTGGTTCCTGCGGGCCCATCCCGAAATCACCACCATTGAGGCTCTTCTTCCCGACTGCAATGGGGTTATGCGCGGAAAATGGCTGCCACGGCATAAACTGGGCAAGATCTTCGATGGTGAGCTGAAACTGCCCAAAACAGCACTGAGCCTGGACATCTGGGGGCGGGATGTAGAGGAGCTGGTGTTTGCCAGCGGAGACGCAGATGGCATCTGCCGGCCTGTCGAAGGGTCGCTGCTGCCCACTCCCTGGTCTCCCGGGGGGCAACACGGGCAAATAATGCTGTCCATGTTCGATGGTGATGGCAGTCCCTATATGGGCGACCCCCGCCACGTCCTCAAAAAAGTCGTGACGCGTTTTCAAGAAGTGGGGTGGCGACCGGTAGTAGCCGCGGAGCTGGAGTTCAGCCTGGTTAAATGGGAAGAACCTCTCCCCATTCACACCTGCCCCACGCCGGTGGGAGGCTCCCCGGTAGGAGGCAATACCTACGGACTTGATGTACTCAATCATCACCGGGAGATGATGGAAGACCTGCGTATTGCCTGCGAGCTCCAGGACCTGCCCTTCGACGGCGTGGTCAAGGAATCTGCACCGTCCCAATACGAAATCAACATGCAACACGTAGACAATCCGGTACTGGCCGCCAAACAGATCATCATGATGAAGCGTCTCATCAAAGGGGTTGCCGCCAAACACGCTCTGGTCGCCAGCTTCATGGCCAAGCCTTTCGAGGATGAGGCCGGCAATGGCATGCACGTACACTGCAGTGTGCTGGACGAGAGCGGGACAAACATCTTCGACGACGGCACCGAGACCGGGAGTGGGCACCTGCAAAATGCCATCGGCGGTTGCCTGGTGAATATGGCGGATTCAGTTGCCGTGTTCGCCCCCAGCTACAATGCCTACCGGCGTTTTCAACCGGGCTGCCACGCGCCCACCTTCCCCAGCTGGGGTTATGAAAACAGGACCGTGGCTGTGCGCGTGCCGGCTGGCAGTCCCAGCGCCAGGCGCCTGGAGCACCGGGTGGCAGGCGCGGATGCCAATCCCTACCTGCTGTTCGCCGTGCTGTTGTCCGCCATACTGGAGGGCATCGACCAGAACCTGTCTCCCGGCAAGCCCATAACGGGTGACGGTTACTCACAGGCGCAGGCAAGCCTGCCGGTTTACATGCCGGACGCGGTGCGCATGTTCAGTGAATCCGACTTTGTGCGCAGGGCCCTCGGGAGAGAGTTGCAGCGCATTTTCTCTCTCACCAAGGAGCAGGAACTGGCGGAGTTCCGCAGTCGCATCACGTCACTGGAGTACCAGACCTACCTCGAAAGGCTCTAGGGCCTGTTCACATTAACTGAGTTGACCCTGGTTGGCACACCGGGCGACATGTCCGCGGGCGCCACCAGCGCGGCCTGAAATGGCGCAAAATGCCATGGACCCCAAGGGGTGAGGATGCAACAATCCCCCACGATGACTAAAAAACCACTTAATCAGTCCCTGTTCAGCCTCTGGAGCGTCCTGCCAGTGCTCGCTGTCGCCCTGACTCTGGTCATGGCCGGCCCGCCTCGCGGTGCCACGGCCGCGGAACAGTGCGTCGGCGCGCTGGGACAGGTGCCCGTCGCCAGCACCGAAGCGCTGGGCAGCGAACTGGAAGTTCTCAGCTGGAACATACAAAAAGCCAGCAACGAAGGCTGGGCCGAGGACCTGGCGGAGATTGCCGGTGATATCGACCTGGCCTTTATCCAGGAGGCGTCCATTCAGGCGCGCATCGGGGAGGCCATACCCACCCCTCTGGTGGAGGCATTTGCGGCCGGCTATACCACGGCGGGCCAGGATACCGGGGTAATGACGCTCAGCAGCAGCAGCCCGAGCCTGCACTGTAACTTCACTGCCTGGGAGCCGTGGCTTGGTACGCCCAAGGCGACCAGCATCACTCAATATCCCCTGGCCGACAGGTCGGAAAGCCTGCTTACTATCAACCTGCATGCGGTGAATTTCGCTTTTGGCCTGGAAAATTTCCAGCAGCAGTTCCTGGCGCTGGATTCAGTGCTGTCCGATCACGAGGGCCCGGTGATACTCGCCGGAGACCTCAATACCTGGAGCCGCCAACGCCAGACCCTGGTAGACGAGTTTATGCAAAAGTTTGGCCTGGGAGCGGTTACTTTTGAACCCGATCTGCGCACTACCGCGTTTGGCCGCGCCCTGGACCACATCTATGTGCGCGGGCTCAGCGCAGAGGCTGCCCGGGTAGTGCCTGTGTCCAGCTCTGACCACAACCCCCTGCGCGTCAGGCTGGCCATCAACTGATGCGCTCGTTACTGGCAAACACGCTGCTGGTCATTGCCCTGGTGTTGAGCGGTCTGGCTCAGGCCGGAGATCAGGCTGACGCCGAAGTCCAGTACCTGCTCGAGTTTGTGGCCGCCAGCGGCTGCACCTTCGAGCGCAATGGCAGCGAACACTCTTCGCCGGATGCCGCCGATCACTTGCGCCTGAAATACAGGCGCGGAGGGCGCTATGTGAACTCCGCGGAGCAGTTTATTGACCGCCTGGCCAGCGAGAGCTCCTGGACCGGCAAACTCTACACAGTTACCTGCGGTGAGACGACTCAACCCAGTGGTGAGTGGTTGCACCAGGCACTGTCCGACTACCGCGAGCAGGAGCCTAAATAGGCGGCTCGCGGCTGCTTTCCAGACCGCTTACGGGCACCACCTCGCAGGGGTCTTCCTGCAGCGTTTCATGCCCCTGTTCAAGGCGGCGCACAAGATAAAATGCACCGGCCATGGCCAACACACCGAATATCACCGAGCCCAACGCCTCTCCAGCCATGACGCCCCGGGCCCCATACCACTGCGCGCCCAGGTAAACGGCGGGAATGGTTCCCAGAACGGCCCGACCGAAGTTGAAAAACGTGGCCCAGTGAGGATGGTGCAGGTTATTGAAACTTGCGTTGGCAACAAACAGTATGCCATTGAATACAA
>Ga0316189_10002121_pt1 | contig 19531 bp, 14 predicted proteins | sample LowCovwburrow_MG_FD_204930 | JGI IMG/M metagenome (GOLD analysis project Ga0316189, IMG submission 204930) | Coastal sediment microbial communities from Maine, United States - Lowes Cove worm burrow | ecosystem: Environmental > Aquatic > Marine > Coastal > Sediment | place: USA: Maine... | reverse complement strand
GCGGTGGGCCATGGGCCTCGAACGAGCGACCTTTAAGGGGAACAGACCGAAGGTCGGCGATGAGATCAGCTAGATCGTCGGCCAGGTCCACGGAATCTTCAGGGCAGGCATCAGTGGCGGTCGCCCCATCCACCCAGGTGTATACCGACCATGGCAGCGGATAGTGTGCCCCCGGAGCGCCAATAGCAACCGGCAGGGGCGAGGCGACAGTGATAGCCCCAGCCAATTCGGTGGCGAGTTTGGCTTCTACCGCCAAGGTTTTGCTGGCGGCTCTCGGATCTTCTAGAGTCAGGCGAAATCGGGCGCGCAACGAGTGACCGATTCGAAAAATTGCGTGAACCGTGCCTTCCGCCGCGACTGCCTCGATTGGCAGGTCGCTCCAGTGAGGGAACTGCTGTTTGACCAGGTGGCGGACGCTGGAGACAGGCACGTGAAGCTGATTTCGATGCAATCCGATCTGTCTTTCAGGGGTGGTTCGTTCCCCAGTAGTGCCCGATGATGAGACGGTTGGGGTGGCCCGACAACCGCGGGCGCCATCCACAGACTACGATACTCTCGCACACTATCTGAAGGATTATTGATGAGGCGGATCAATACACACCGATTGAGGAGCGCTGCGCTGGTTTGTTTTGCTTCGTTGTTGATCGGCGCGTGCGGGCAAGGAGAGTCCGGCAGTGCCGCTATCGAGGCACTCTCATCGGATGTTGCAACACAAACTGATTCAGCCGAGGCCGCTGCGATCGACCGCCAGTTGACCCCAGCGTCCGATATTCAATCATCGACTGACGCCACTCAGCAGCCGACAGTAACCACCGAGGCAGCCACCACCGATGGCGGAGCCGTGGTGTTGCCTGTTACCAGTAGCGCCAACGCCGATGTCGCGTCGCTGGAACTTGCTACCGAATCAGATGCAGACGAGAGCGACGCCGCCGAAACCACCTCGACTTCAACGGTTGCAAGCACTGAGACAACCGTGGCCCAGACCGCCAGCTCCACGGCTGTCCCTCAACCCACCTCCACCACCGCTCGGCCCCGACCCACAACCACCCAAGCCCCTACTACTCAGTCGCCAACGACAGCCGCACCAGCGTCGGGAGGCAACTCTGGGCTTACCTACAAGGGCGTCCTGGCCGCAGGTGACAACTCCATAACTGCTTTCGATAATGCTCGTAAGCAAGTGAAGAATCTGTTCGTGGCCGGTGGGGTGCAACCCCAAAACCTGATTGAGCTTTCGCGAACCGCAAGCGAGCAGCAGGGCGGTGTGCGGGCAACCTCGGTTGGTGCCATCGAGAAGGCCATGCTTGACCTCAAGGTTGGCGCCGGTGATGCCTGCATCATGTTCATCACGTCCCACGGCAGTCGACAGGCATGGTACATCCGTGGAGACGCTGGCTTGACTCCCCAAAAGCTCGACCAGATCTTGAGCAACGCCTGCGGCAACCGCCCGACGGTAGCGTTGATCTCGGCGTGCTACTCCGGGATCTTTATCGATCCCGTTGCCCGATCCAATCGCGTCATTCTTACGGCCGCCAGCGCTATCAACACCTCGTTTGGTTGTTCGCCCGAGGCCACCTACACCTATTGGGATGGTTGCCTGATCACCCATTTCCCACAGGCAACGACATGGGAGGATCTCTACCGGCGGGTCACCGGGTGCATCGAAGGCAAGGAAGCCAATGCACGGGTAACGCCGTCGAGGCCACAAGCTCATTTTGGTTCGGATGTCGCCAATATGCGGGTACTCAACCACTAGGTCGCCTCCTCTGGTGGGGTATGTGGTAGTTCTTCTCGACCTGACCGTGGAATTTCTCTATAATCGACCGCGGATGCATGATGCCGAGTGCTCCGCCTGCGATGAATGAATAAACGGCACGACATAAGGGACTTTTAGATGGCTCTCACCCGATTCGACCTTCCGCAAGACCGGATTCCGCGTGCCTGGTACAACCTCAACGCCGACATGCCAGTGGAAATGGTCCCGCCTCTTCACCCCGAAACCCATGAGCCAGTCACTCCTGAGTTTTTGAGTGTCCTGAGCCCCATGGCGCTTTTGGGCCAAGATGTCTCGCCCGACGCGGAGATTGAGATCCCTGAACCGGTGCGTGACGCCTACAAGTTGTGGCGGCCCACTCCCTTGATGCGAGCGGTTCGCCTCGAGCAAGCTCTCGACACTCCTGCTCACATTTATTACAAGTACGAGGGGGTGTCACCGGTCGGTTCGCACAAACCCAACACGGCGGTAGCCCAGGCGTTCTATCTTAAAGACGAAGGCGGCAAATGCTTCACCACCGAGACCGGGGCTGGTCAGTGGGGTTCAGCGTTGGCTATGGCCTGCAATTTCTTTGACCTCGGCTGTGAAGTGTACATGGTGCGGGTTTCGTACGATCAGAAGCCGTTCCGTCGCCATGTGATGGAGAGTTTCGGAGCGTCAGTGTTCGCTTCTCCATCGACTCACACCAACGCTGGTCGGACGCTGCTAGAGCAAGATCCCGATCACCCTGGCTCTTTGGGGGCGGCGATCTCCGAGGGTATCGAGGCCGCAGTAATGTCGAACGGTGAGAAAAAGTACTCGCTTGGTTCGTTCTTGCCGCATGTGCTCCTTCATCAAACCGTGATTGGGCTCGAATCTCTCGAACAGATGGAGATGGCGGGTGAATACCCCGACGTTGTCATCGGTTGTGCTGGCGGCGGGTCGAACTTTGGTGGCATCGCATTCCCGTTCATTCGCGAAAATGTTCGCAACGGGCGCAACACTAGGATTGTGGCTGCCGAACCAGCAGCGTGCCCAACGCTCACCCGAGGTACCTATACCTGGGATAGCGCCGATGTGATCGGCCTGGCCCCCATCGTAAAAATGCACACCCTCGGCCACACATTTATTCCACCCGGGATCCACGCTGGCGGCCTCCGTTACCACGGCATGTCACCTCAGGTCTCGGCCTTGGTCGAATCGGGTCACATCGAAGCCACTGCTTTCGACCAGGTCGACACGTTCGATGCCGGTGTCCTTTTCGGAAGGGCCGAAGGGATTCTGCCGGCACCCGAGTCGAATCATGCGGTAGCGGCCGCTATCGATGAGGCCTTGAAGTGCAAAGAAACCGGCGATGAGAAGGTGATTCTGTTCAACCTCTCGGGCCACGGCAACTTTGACATGGCCGCCTATGGCCGTCACGCGGCGGGCGAGTTGGAGCGATACGAATATCCGGCCGAGGCTATTGCCGACGCCATGACCAAACTCCCCGCAGTTAGCTTTCCCAGTTAACGATTGCTTTTGTTGACGATATGACTATTACCGTCCTCGACCCCAGCTACGGCGAAAGCCCTCAAGGAGTAGCCATGGCCCCGCGCCTCGCGACCCTTGAGGGCGCCGTAGTGGGGGTAGTGTCCAACGGCAAAAAGGGCACCGTCGACTTTTTCGACGGTTTAGCGCACGAATTGCGCACCCGGTACCGTGTGGCCGACGTCGTTCGGGTAACCAAACCCAACTACAGTGCGCCGGCCGGCACCGAAATCATGGACGGGGCCACCGCTTGGAATGCGCTGGTTTCCGGGATCGGGGATTGAGGCAGTTGCTCGTCGTGTAGTTTGCACGACGCCGTTCAGGCCGAACAAAGGGGTATCCCGGCGGCGGCGGTGATGACTGAGAAGTTTGTGTCCGCCGCCGACCTCATGGCCCAGGTTTTGGGGGCGGCTGGTTACCCCTATGTCACCATCGGGCACCCAATCAGCAGCGCCAGCCGTGACGAATTGCATCGAATGGCGACCGCTGCCGCCGATGCCTGCGCCGGCCTTCTCACCACCTGATCGGCAACTAGCGCCGGGATTTCTTGCGAACTTGATTGGCCATCGCAGCGAGATCTCGCCGTTCATGGAGTAGCGTCAGATCTTTAGCAGCGAAAGAGTCTTTTGGGAGATCCTCGAGTCCGTACTCTGGCATGTGGCAGCTCCCTTTGGCAGTCCTAGTCACCGTAGCGGGCGAGCGGCACCGTCGGCGCCCCAGCTAAGCAGTAGAATAGGCCTATGGCGACAGAGGCCCCAGCCCGCACTGATCTCACTATAGACGGCATGACGTGCGCGGCCTGTGCTAACCGTATCCAGCGACGTTTGACCAAAATGGATGCCGTGTCGGAGGCAAACGTCAACTTCGCCACCGGGAAGGCCACCGTCAAGCACCGGACCGACGTAGATGTGGCTGAACTGAGCGACCAAGTCGAGGCGCTGGGATACAAGGTGATCGACAGCGACGACGGCCAAGACGCGGAGCGACGCCGCGAGGCCTACATCTGGCGCCGGTTCCAAACCGCGGTGGTGTTCGCGCTGCCGGCCATGCTGATCTCGATGATCCCTCCTCTCCAGTTTGAGGGATGGAAATGGGTGGTAGCGGCGTTAGCCACCCCAGTGGTGTTCTGGTCGGGTTGGATGTTCCATCGGGGAGCGTGGCTCAATCTCCGTCACGGAGCGACCACGATGGAAACGCTGGTCTCGATGGGGTCATTGTCGGCTTGGTTATGGTCGGCGGTGGTGCTTGTTGGCGGGATCGGAGACGGTCACATCTACTTTGAGACCGGGGCCGTCATCATCACCCTGATCTTGTTAGGAAAGTGGTTTGAAACGAGGGCGAAACGGCGTTCGGGCGACGCGATCCGGGCCCTCGGCGAACTCGGTGCGGCTACCGCCACACTCGAGGACGGCCGCGAAGTGCCGGTAGAGGCGCTCGCAGTCGGCATGCGTTTCGTGGTGCGACCGGGCGAACGAATCGCCACTGACGGGGTAGTGGTCGATGGTGCGGCCGCTGTCGATGCGTCGATGGTGACGGGTGAGCCGGTCCCGGTTGAGGTGGAAGCCGGTGATGAGGTGATCGGGGCCACGATTAACACCAACGGCTCGTTGACCGTGGAAGCGACTCGTGTCGGTGCCGAAACTGCACTGGCTCAGATCATCGACTTGGTCGATAAGGCGCAAGGGTCACGCGCCGAGGTGCAGCGTCTGGCCGACCGGGTCTCATCGGTGTTTGTTCCCGTGGCCATCGCTGCCGCGGCAATCACGCTGGCCGCCTGGCTCCTCACCGGGCAAAGCGCCGAAGGCTCATTTACTGCCGCCGTGGCGGTTCTAATTATTGCCTGCCCGTGTGCGCTCGGTTTGGCCACCCCGTTGGGAATCATGGTGGGCACCGGCCGCGGGGCACAGCTCGGCGTGTTGATCAAAGGGGGCGAGATTCTCGAAGACACCCGAGCCATCAACGCTATCGTTCTGGATAAAACCGGCACCATCACCGAAGGGGCGATGTCGCTGATCGAGCACCATGCTCCGCTGCTCACTCCCGACCAGCATCACCAGCTCTTTCAGCGAGCAGCGGCCGTCGAGGCCCTATCGGAGCATCCGATTGCCACGGCGATCGCCGACGCATGCCTCCCAGAGGATCGCCCGTCGGTAACTGGATTCGTGAACCGATCAGGTTTCGGCGTTCGAGGCATCGTGGATACCCACGAGGTACACGTAGGCCGACGGCAGTTTTTCGATCAGATTCCGCCAGACGTGGAAAGTCTGGCTGCCGCGGCGGAAGACGGCGGCGCGACCGTGGTGTTTGCCGGATTGCCCGAACGCGCCGACCTGGTCCTTATGGTTGCCGACACCGTAAAGGCCACCTCAGCCGCCGCCATCGATGCGCTTCGGGAGCAAGGCCTCGAGATCACCTTGCTTACCGGCGACAATCAGCGAACCGCTGACGCTGTTGCGGCTCAGGTGGGGATTACGAATGTGATCGCTGAGGTGTTCCCCGACGACAAAGCAACCGAAATTGTTCGGCTGCAACAGATGGGGCATCGGGTGGCGATGGTGGGCGACGGAATCAATGACGCCCCCGCCCTCGCCCAGGCTGATCTCGGCATCGCCGTTGGCACTGGAACCGATGTGGCGATGGAGGCTTCCGATCTGACGATCGTCAGCGGTGACCTGCGGGCAGTGGCCGACGCCATTGCGCTGGCCCGAAAGACGTTGCGAACCATCAAAGGCAACTTGTTTTGGGCGTTCGCCTACAACGCAGCCGCCATTCCGCTGGCGGCCCTCGGCGTGTTGACGCCGATGATCGCGGCGGGAGCAATGGGAATGTCGTCGGTGTTCGTCGTGACCAACAGCCTCCGTCTCCGCAAATTCAAAGGTTATCGACGGTCGGGTCGTTGAGGATCTCGGCCTAGAGTAGTAATTGTCCGTATCTTTGCCCGACCGAAAGCGATACCGCGATGACCGACGCTCCTGTCACCTACAGTGTTCCCGATATCAGCTGTCAACACTGTGTCGACGCCATCACCAAAGAAGTCCAGATAGTCGATGGAGTCACCGGCCTCACCGTTGATCTCGACGCTAAAACCGTCACTGTGTCCGGCGGTGACCGTCAGGCGATTGTTGATGCCATCGACGAAGCTGGCTTTGATGTGGCGTGACACCCTTTGACGGGGCTTCGCCTCTTATAGGACCGCGGTAGTCGCCGCCAGTTGTCGAGAGCCGGTGCCGTTAGAGCCCGAGTCGAGACTTCAAGCGGGCCATCTCTGAATGGTAGTGCTCGACGTTGGCCATCTTGATTTCCTCATAGCCGCGAACCCCATCGGGGAGCGACATGAGTTCCACCGCTACGTCGACATTATCGTTGTCGACCGCGGCTGCGACCTGATCGACCAAAGCCAAGTACTCGTCGCGAATTTCCCGCTCGGTGCGTCGAACCGTGCCCTTCCCAAACGGGTCGAGACTGGTTCCTCGCAGGCGTTTGCCGGCTTGGAGGGCCCGCAGGGCGGGATTGATCCAGGTTCCGAGTTGCATCTTGGAATCCATACCCAAGGCCCGGAGCATCGGCGGGTGCAGATTGTATTTGATGGTGACATCATCGCCCACGGCGTTGGAGACCGTGAGTTTCGCCGCCGATTCGAGATGCAGACGAGCGACTTCGTATTCGTCTTTGTAAGCCATCAGTTTGTAGGCATAACGAGCAACCGCCTCTGCCAACTGCTCGTGGCCCGTGTCGGCCGCAGTTTTGACGGCAGTCAGGTACCGGCGGGCGTAGGCCGCATCTTGATAGGCGGTAAGGTCAGCGGCCCGGAGCTTCACGATCCGACCCAGTTCGCCATCAACAAGGCCTGCGGCCGAAATGTCAGCGGCCAGTTTCTTCGGCAACGATGGAAGGTGGTCTTCGGCGAGTACCGAGGCATCCCGTACTGCGTCGGGGTCAATCACCCACAGCCGCCCCCAAGCGAACGCCGCCTTGTTGGCTTCGACCGCGGCCCCGTTCAGCTCAATAGCCTGTTCGATCGCTTCGGCCGAAATGGGAAGCGCACCAACCTGGTAAGCCACGCCTACCTGGAAAGTGTTGGCTGTGGTTGATTCGCCGAACAGTCCTTCGGTGATTGTGATGGCGTCAAAGTATCGGTTGTGTTCTGCCCGAGTGACAGCGTCAAGTTCTTCCTTGAGGGGCTCGAGGTCGGGGAACGGGGCGTTCACATCGCGTACCATCTGACCGGTGGGTGTCTTGGCCATTGAGGTAACCGCGATTGTGCGGTCAGGGGCGACACCGTCGAGGTTCTGGGCGGCTAGGCCTACCAGCAAATCGAAAACCAGGTAGAGATCGGCGGACCCGGACGTGAGCTTGTTGGTGCCCTCGACGGGTTCGGTGGTGATCCGCAGATCGGAGACGACGGGGCCAGCCTTTTGCGAAAGCCCGGTTTGGTCGAGCCCGCCCACATGTTTCCCGTCCAGCGTCGCCGCGGTGCCGAGGATCTGGGAGACCGTTACTACGCCCGTTCCCCCCACGCCCGGCATGCGTACCGTGAAATCGTCGGCCGGTACCTGAAGCTCCGGATCAACCAGCAGTTTCTCGTTGATCTTGGGCATACGCCGGGCGCCGCCCTTGTCTCGGCTGGTCTTGCCCGAAGATTTCTTGGGGATGACGGTGAGAAATGATGGGCAGTCACCTTCCAAACAGGAATAGTCCTTGTTGCATGACGACTGATGAATCTGTGTCTTGCGTCCGAATTCCGTTTCGATGGGCTGCACTGACAAGCAGTTGGACTGTACGCCACAGTCACCGCACCCCTCACACACCCGTTCGTTGATGACGATCCTTTCGGGTGGATCAACGGCTAAGCCTCGTTTACGGTCGCGTCGTTTCTCAGCCGCACACTGCTGGTCATGAATTAGTACCGTCACGCCCTTCTCGGCAGCGAGCACCTCTTGGGCCTCGATGATTCGTTCCCGAGGCCACACTTCGGCCCGAGTCGGAAGGCGCACGCCACTGTACTTTTCGGGTTCATCAGTGGTCACGATGAGGCGGGTTACGCCTTCAGCCAGCAGAGCCGTGGCCATGTTGGGTACGGTCATTGCTCCCGGAGCGTCTTGGCCTCCGGTCATCGCCACCGCCGCGTTGTAGAGAACCTTGTAGGTAATGTGAGCCTTAGCGGCCACCGCAGCCCGAATGGCCAACGAACCGGAATGAGCGAACGTGCCGTCACCCAGGTTCTGGATGAAGTGGTCGACGTCGACAAATGGCTCGATTCCAATCCAGTGAACGCCTTCGGCGCCCATCTGAGTGTTGCCCATCACCTTGCCGACCCGTTCCGGGTCCATGAGCCCCACCAGGCCGTGACAGCCGATACCGCCACCAACAAGGGCGCCTGCTGGTGCCTTGGTGCCGGTGGAATGGGGGCAGCCAGAACAGTAGTAGGGCGTCCGGGCGGGGAGCACCGCGATGCGCTTGCGTTCGGTTGGCCCACTAACGGTGATTGGGTCTGGGGTTGAGGGACGTAAGCGGCCGGGGTCGATTTTGGTGAGCAGTCGTCGCCGCAACGGCTCAACGATCGATTCGGCGTCGAGCGCCCCGAATCCCTTCACCAGTTTCGCTCCCTCAGGGTCGTGTTTGCCGGTGACCTGCGGGGGATTGGCCATACCGTAGAGGGCCTCGCGGACGTGCCCCTCCATGAAGGGACGCTTTTCTTCTACCACGAACACTTCTTCGAGGCCGTGAGCGAACCGCCGCGCGATCTCGTTGTCGAACGGGAACGGCATCGACATTTGCAATACCCGAATGCCGTGGTCGGCTAGTTGGTGTTCCTCGAGACCCAAAACGCGGGCTGCTTCGAGAACCTCGTGATACACCCGCCCACTGGCCACGATGCCAAACCAGGCTGACGGGGGGTTTACGGTAATCCGGTTGAGGGAATTGTCTCGCCCATAGGCAAGAGCGAGAGGAATCCGGGCATCATAGATCTCTTCTTCTACCGAATTGGCCACCGCTCCGCCGAGTCGACCCGTGGGTCGAGGACGATACGGTTTGCCCTTGAACTCGAACTCCGGCACCAGCGGCTTGACCCGGTCGGCGCCGACTTCGGCGGTCCCTGATCCGTCTGCCACCGAGGTCACGACCTTTAGCGAGACCCAAAGGCCAGCGGTGCGGGAGAGGTGCACACCATGGCGACCGAGGTCGAGCACCTCCTGCACATTACCGGGGTGGAGAATCGGCATATGCAAGTCGGCGATCGTGAACTCGGAAGCGGACGGGAGGGTAGAAGACTTGTTAGACGGGTCGTCGCCGGTGAGGGCGAGGACACCACCGTGCTCGCTGGTGCCAGCGTATTGGGCGTGGCGGATGGCGTCACCGGCCCGGTCGAGGCCGGGAGCTTTGCCGTACCAAATACCAAACACGCCGTCGTATTTTTGTTGGGGGAACGTGGCCGCCACCTGGCTGCCCATTACCGCGGTCGCACCCAACTCTTCGTTGAGGCCCGGCTTGTGGACGATGTTGAGGTCCGCCATCAACTGGTGATGGTTGATAATCTCCTTGTCGAACCCACCAAGTGGTGATCCTTGGTAACCGGAAATAAACGTGGCCGTACTCAAGCCTGCTCTACGGTCGGCGAGCATCTGATCGATCGGGAGCCGGACCAGGGCGTGGATACCGGTATAGAAGAAACTGCCGTATTCCTCTTTGTACTTCGCATCAAGCCCAAACGTTCCTGGCATTAGATCGGTCATGCGTCCTCCTAGGGTGGATGCCCAAATATGGGCCGCCGCTGGCGCTCGTAGTGGGATGCCAACGCGAGTTTTCAGTATCGCAGATTCACGTCACCAAAGGCTAGTTGTTGGAAGAAACGAACGGTGGCGTGGCGGCCGTCGAGGCATAGCCTGGGCACCGACGACCACCAAACGCCCCCAATCGAACAGGTCACAGAAATGGAAACCCTGGCGCGTGAACGCTACATACCCCAACGCGTGGGAAGCATTATCGATGGCTTGAGCGCGATTCCATTCCTCCAATCAAGTGAAGAGGCGGAGTTTCGAGGTTTAGCCCGCCTGCTGTCAGCGTTGTACCACTACGACTTCTACGATCGCGAACAAGAGTTAGTGGCCGCATGGGAACGCCTTGAAGCGGCGAACCAACCCGGTCCGGCCAATCACACCGCGGCCAAGATCGAGGCCCACAGGGCCGATGAGCAGCAACTCACCGGTGAACTCACGGGTCTGCTGCATGCCGCCAACTACAGCTCGCTTACCGTGGCCGAAATAGCCGCCGCATTCGAAAACGAGTCTCTAGTACCGCTTCGGCTCGAAGTGGACCTGGACGACTACAACGAACTGCTGGTGTACCACCGAGGAACCTACGAAACCAGCGTTGAACTGCCAAGATGGAAGGGCCTGCGCCGCGAGCAACGAACCTTCAGCGTCGACGAACGTGTGGTGGTACACACCCGGATCAAATCGCCAGAATGGTTTGCCCAAAAGGGTATTGACCCTGCAGAACGCAATCTGGTTCCTGGTTCGATCGCCCTCAAGCAGTTCCAGGATGTACCCCAGGCCGATATCGAGATGCTACTTCCCTCAGCTCAGGTACGGTTTCGCCTGATTGACACCCTGATGGTGGGCGTGCCTGCCGTGATCTCGGGGGTCATCGTGTTAGCCACCAAACTGCTCCCCACCCTCGGACTATTGTTTGTGCTTTTTGGAGCCTGGCTCGGTTTTCGGGAGCAAGAACCAGCAATCGACCAGGCGGCGTTGGTGGTGTTGTTCGGGGGCACGGTCACTCTGGGAGCATTCTTTTTCAAGCAATACTCGAAACTCAAGAACCGCCGTGTCGAATACCTCAAAACCCTGTCCGAAAATCTCTACTTCCGCACCCTGGGTGATGGAGTTGGTGTGATCCACACCCTGCTGTCATCGGCTCAAGAACAAGAGACCATCGAGGCTCTCATTGCCTACCGGATGCTGTTGGCCAGCGTCGACCCGTTAACTCCCCAGCAGATCGACGAGCGAGCTGAAGCCTGGTTGCTCGAGGAGTGCGGGGCAGCACTCGACTTTGAAATCAGCGATGCGATCGACAAGCTTGAACGCATGGGATTAGCGACTCGGTCCGGTGCTGGGGGCGGTCAACACCGTTACCTCGCACTGTCGTTGGCCGACGCGCTTCGCGTTCTCGACCAGCGGTGGGACAATCTATTTCGTTACCACCAGCCTGAACCGGCCGGCACTAGCAGCATGTCGGAGCCGGCCGACCAGAACGATCCTGATGGGGCGGGAGCGATGCTGAAAGAACCGATCGTGAAGCTGCGGAAGGTCGTCGACCGGTTCACCGGTCGATTCGGTAATCGAACGTCACGGGTTGAGAGTGGCTAGAGCGAACGTCCCCACCTCCCACCGTCAGCGAAACTTTGCCACCTGGCCGTTCGACCCTCGGCGTCTCCCGTTTTATTACGGATGGCCGGTCCTTGGGGCGGGCATTATTGGTGTATTGGCCTCTATCCCAGGGCAAACCGCAGGGGTCAGTGTGTTCACCGACCCCCTTACCGAAGCGACTGGCCTCTCACGGCTCGATCTTTCGACCGCATATCTCTTTGGCACCGGGGCCAGTGGCCTGCTATTGCCGCGGGGCGGTCTGGCCATTGATCGGTACGGCCCCCGCCTCACGGCCACCACCGCCACCGTTGGTTTGGCGTTGACGCTGCTGGCATTAAGTATGGTCGGCGCCATGTCTCGACCGATGGGTTTGGTGGTGATGAGCGTCGGGTTTGGGCTGATCCGGTTCTGCGGTCAAGGAATGTTGACGTTGTCGTCGCGGACGATGGTGTCCCAATGGTTCGAGCGGCGGCGCGGTACGGTAACTTCCGCCGCCAACACCGTGATGAGTTTCTTTTTCTCCCTGATGCCAGCACTTCTGCTCGCCCTCATCAAGATTGATGGTTTTCGTACGGCGTGGCGTTTGCTGGCGCTGGGTCTGGTGTTTGTAGCCGTGACGGTGATCTTCACGCTGTTTCGTGACAGCCCCGAAAGTGTCGGCTTGGCCATCGACGGGGGCGAGCCAACGACCCCGTCGTCGGGACCAGTCGTTATCGGAACTGACCAGGACGCAACCCGGGCCCAGGCTGTTCGTGACCTGCGGTTTTGGATCATCACGATGCCCGTGGTGGCTATGTCTGCAGTGTCGACGGCCCTCACCTTTCACATTCTTGATCTCGGCGGTGAACTGAACCTCAGCGACGACCGCATGGTTGCTATCTTTGTGCCGATCTCTCTGGTGAGTATCCCAGTGACACTCCTCGGGGGGTGGCTCACCGATCGTGTGTCTCCGATCTGGATCGCGGCATCGATGGCGACGTTCCAGATCGCGATGTTTCTCACGGTGAGCCGACTCAACCAGCCGGTGTTTTATGCTGTGGCGGTCGTGGCCTGGGGCGCAGCCCAGGGGTGTTATGCCCCGTTGACGTCAGCCGCCGTGCCCCAGTTGTTTGGTCGCCGCTATTTGGGGGCGATCAACGGTCTGCAGATGAGTGCCATGGTGATCGGAAGCGCGATCGGCCCCGCCATGTTTTCGTTCATGAAACTAGCCTTTGGTAGCTACCGGCAGGCCCTCACCACGTCGCTGGCCATTCCAGCGCTCACACTCGTGCTGGCCTCGGTCCATGTCGGGCGACTTCGCCGGTAGAATATGGTGTTTGCATAATCTTCCTAGGATGTGAGCGGGCCATGGCCGACACAGATTTCCTTCGTCGAGTGTTAACGGCTCCGGTGTATGCGGTGGCCAACGAAACGCCCCTCGATTTCGCCCCGGAACTATCTCGACGGTTCGCCAACCAGGTGTTTCTCAAACGCGAAGATCTCCAAGAATCATTTTCTTTTAAGGTGCGCGGCGCCTACAACAAGATGGTCAATCTTTCGGAGGCTCAGCGGCAAAGGGGAGTCGTGGCGTCCTCGGCTGGCAACCACGCCCAAGGGGTGGCGTTAGCTGCGAACAAGCTTGGTTGCGAGGCGCTGATCGTTATGCCCTCGACGGCACCGAGCCTCAAGGTCGACGCAGTGAAGAACCTCGGCGCCGATGTCATATTGCACGGCGACTCCTACAGTGACGCGTTCGCGCTCGCCCAGCAACTGGAACACGAACGTGGCCTCACGTTTGTACACCCGTTCGACGACATCGATGTGATTGCAGGGCAAGCCACGATTGGCCTCGAGATCGTACGCCAACGCCCACAACCAATCCACGCCATCTTTGTCAGCATCGGGGGCGGAGGGATGGCCGCGGGGATCGCCACCTACATCAAACAGGTGCGCCCAGAGATCAAGGTGATTGGGGTCCAACACGCAGAGTCCACGGCCATGCTCCAGTCGCTGAAGGCCGCTGAGCCGGTGGAACTCGAGACCGTCGGCCTGTTCTCCGACGGTACCGCCGTGCGACGAGTGGGTGACACCACCTTCGTTATGGTGCGCGACGCAATCGACGATGTGTTGGTGGTTGACACTGATGAGGTGTGCGCCGCGATCAAGGACGCATTCAACGACACCCGTTCGTTACTCGAACCCGCCGGGGCGCTGGCAATCGCGGGCGCAAAACGATACATGGTCGACACTGAAATCGAAGGGCAAACCCTGGTAGCCGTGGCTTCTGGCGCCAACATGAACTTCGATCGGATGCGGTTTGTGGCCGAACGCTCGGAGATCGGTGAACAGCGCGAAGCAGTGTTCGCAGTGACCATCCCTGAACGGCCAGGCAGCTTTCGTCAGTTCTGTGACACCCTTGGTTCGCACAATGTCACCGAGTTCAACTACCGGATGTCGGCCGGGGCCGACGCTCACGTGTTCGTGGGAGTCACCACCGGCGACCGTCAACAGCTCAACGACTTGTTCGTTAACGCTGGGTTTTCGACCCTAGATCTCACCGATGACGAATTCGCCAAGAGCCACCTTCGGCACCTGGTGGGCGGACGCAGCCCAGAGGCAGCCAATGAACTGCTGTATCGGTTTGAATTCCCGGAGCGGCCGGGTGCACTCGGCGACTTTCTCGCCGCCCTGAACCCTGGATGGAATATTTCTCTGTTCCACTACCGCAACCATGGCGCTGACACTGCCCGGGTAGTGGTGGGGTTGCAAGTACCTCCCGAAGACGGCGCAGCGTTTAGCCGGTTCTTAGCTGACATTGGTTATCGCCATTGGGACGAGACACAGAACGCCGCTTACCACCTCTTTTTGGGTCGGTAGTTTCGCCCTCCGCCAGAACTGGCCTCAATACCTTCGCGTCGGACCGCTAACGACCGAGCGCAGGGCGGCCACCTTTGGTTGTAGCCGCCCGTGAACCCCACTCGTTGCCTTGTTGGGCCGCCTTCTCAATCCCAAGGCCTGCTACGAGGCCAGCGATGACCCCAGCGGCGAACGCGTCGCCACAACCAATGGCGTCGACCATCGTCACTGGCTCAGCGTGGAGGCGCAACGGCATAGCGTCATCGTTGCCAGGGTCGCCAACCGGGTTGTGGCCTGGGCGTTGTGCCACGACCACACCCGCAGATCCGCAGGTGACCGCCACCATCGAAGCCAGGTCGAGCAACTTCACCGCGGCGTCAGCGGGGGAGTCCAAGCCGGTGAGATAGGTGGCTTCGTCCTGATTAGGGCACAGCAGGGTGGTGCCAGCACAGGCCGCTAACACCTCATGTCGATCACAGTGCTGGCGAAGCAATTCGGCGGCCGAAGGGTCAACACTGGTGGGTATGTGCCGGCGATGGGCTTCGTTGATCAACCGGACGAATAGGGGCCGGGTTTGGGTGTGAATATAGCTGTAACCGGTGAGGTGTAACCACCTGATCCCGTCGAGCCACTGTGGCTGGTAGTCGTCGATACTGAGAGCCACGGTGTGGTTGAGATCTGACACCAACGATCGTTCACCGTCGCTGCCAACCAGGGCCGCAATTGCCTTGGTGGCCCCGGTCGGGTGGGCAACCAGATGGACGTCAATCTCGCGCTGCTCCAGATCATGATGAAGGGTCTGTCCAGCCAGGTCTCGCCCTATAGCCCCCACGAACCGGGTGGGCACACCGCCGGCGGTGAGCCAGGAGGCAACGTTGGCGGCTGAACCGCCAGGGAGAATCTCTACCGTCCCCTGGCTGTCGGATCCAACGACCACCTGATCCTCGACCGTAATCGAAACGTCGAGATTAACATCGCCTACACAAAGCACCCGTTCGGTAGCCATCGGCCAAATCGTAGCGTCGCTTCTCGGCCACGGCGCCGACAAGGTGTCGATCTCGGCCAGGCAGGAGGCCGGTGCAGGCTTGCGCGAAGCGCGAGCCTGCACCAGAGTTGATTTGATAAACGCGACAAGCACAGCCAACAGGAGTGACAATGGACGTTCGGGATCGAGTATGTGTGGTGACCGGAGGGGCGAGCGGAATCGGCAAAGCCCTGTGTGAGCGCTTCGCCGCCGACGGGGCCCGGGCTGTTGTGGTCGTCGACCGTCAAGGAGATGCCACCGAAGCGGTGGCGGCATCGCTCGGAACGGTCGGGCGAGCCGAAGTGGTAGACGTCGCCGACGAAGCCCAGGTTACCACCATGCTCAATCGGGTAGAAGACGAACTTGGTCCCATAGATGTGCTGTGCAACAACGCTGGCATTGCTAGTGGATCGGACCCGCTGAGCACCCCGATCGATGAGTGGCAACGCCAATGGGACATCAACGTGATGGCCCATGTGCATGCCATCCGGGCGGTACTGCCAGCCATGTTGGCCCGCGGCGAAGGTCATATTCTCCACACCGCATCGATGGCCGGAATCCTGACCTCTCACGGCAACGCCCCCTACGCCACCTCGAAACACGCGGTCGTTGGGTTAGCCGAATGGATGTCGATCACCTACCACAACAAAGGCATCCGCACCTACCTGCTGGCTCCCCTTGGGGTCCGCACCCCAATGCTGGGTGATCAAGTCGATTCGGAGTGGGCGCGGGCCGCGGCGGGCCCAATTGCGGAACCCGAGGACGTGGCCAACGAGGTGGTTAACGCCTTCGCTGAAGAACGGTTCCTCATCCTCACCAACCCGGTGGCCCAAGACTGGATGGAATTCAAAACCAAGGACTCAGAAAAGTGGTTGACCGGGATGCGACGGCTCCAGGATCGGTTGGAAGCTGCTGGTGAGCAAGGATCGGTCACCTCGTAGACGTCAACGAGTTAGGTGGCGGTAACGTTCAAGGTATGGCCGAGACCCTCACCTACCTTCACATTGCCGCCCACCCCGACGACCTCGACTTCGGCGCCGCCGGGACCACGGCCGCGCTTACTGCGGCTGGGCATCATGTCGAATACTGCATTGTGACCGATGGTGAAGCCGGAGGCGATGACCGTTCCATGCCCCGATCCGCGATGGCTGAGATCCGGCGACGGGAACAATCCGACGCTGCCGCGGTGGTAGGGGTGACCGAACTCCATTTTTTGGGTTACCCCGACGGTCGGGTGGAAGCCAACCTGGAGCTTCGCGAAGCCTTAGCTCGAGTCATCCGGCAGGTTCGCCCGGATCGGGTGATAACCCAGTCGCCGGAACGTAACCTCGACCGCATCTACTCTTCCCATCCCGACCATATCGCTACCGGCGAGGCCGCTATGGCGGCCGTATACCCTGATTCTCGTAACCCGTTCGCGTTTCCGGCGCTGTTGGAAGACGAAGGCCTGGAGCCTCACACCGTCAGCGAACTATGGCTGATGAGCCACCACACACCCAACCACTACTGGGATATCACCGACACCATCGACCGGAAAATCCAGGCGCTGTTGTGCCACGAGAGCCAGATCGCCGACCCTGATCGGATTGCGAAACTTATGCGGGAATGGGCCGACACGAACGCCGACCTCGCCGGGTTCCCCCCGGGCCGTTTAGCCGAAGGGTTTTACCGGATCGAAACGGTGTAGGTCAACCAGTGGATCAGGGCACGGCGCTCCCTGGTTTGAATCTGACAGCAGATACCGGATGCGACTAGCGTCGAGGCGTGACTCGCCAACCTGTCCGTCCGCTGTGGCTACTCCTCGTGGCCGGCAGCATTATCACCTCCTTGTCGCTTGGTGTGCGGTCCACGTTCGGGTTGTTCGTCGAACCAGTAATCGAGACCATAGGTGTTAGCCGAGGCACGATTGGTTTGTCGTTGGCCATTCAGAACCTGGTGTGGGGATTGACGCAACCGTTCGCTGGGGCGGTAGCCGACCGTTTTGGTACCACGAAAGTTCTGGTGACCGGAGCGGGTCTTTACGCCGTGGGTCTGGTTCTGATGTCGCAGGCCACCAGTGGTGCGACCTTCCATCTCTCGGCCGGTTTAGTGATCGGCATCGCTACCGGTGCCGCGAGCTTCTCGGTGGTATTGGCCTCGGTCGGTCGGATGGTGGCACCCAGTCGCCGTTCATTGGCCCTGGGTATCACCACCGCCATGGGATCGGTGGGGCAGTTTGTGCTGGTGCCGGTCACCCAGCGACTGCTGGAAGGGTGGGATTGGCAACAAGTAGCAGTTGCTTTGGCCGGGGTGATCGCGGCCGTGATCATCTTTGCTCCAGTGTTCCGAGGTAGCTCAGCCGAACAGATGGAGGCGAGTGGAGAGTCCAGCACCGCGGACGGAGAAACAACCGTGCGTCCGTTACGCTCGGAATTGCGTCGAGCTGCTCATTCCCGATCGTACTGGCTGCTTAACGGCGCGTTTTTTGTGTGCGGATTCCACGTGACCTTTATTGCCGTGCATCTCGCGTCGTACGCCGACCAGATTGGGCAGAGCACGCGGATCGCGGCATGGGCGTTGTCGGCCATCGGCTTGTTCAACATTGTGGGTTCGCTCACCGCGGGCATACTCGGAGGCCGCTACCGCAAGACCCGACTGCTTACCATCATCTATTTCCTGCGGGCGGTAGTCATCGGCGGTTTCATTCTCGTTCCGGCTAGCGACAGCAGCTTCCTATTGTTCGGGGCCTTGATCGGGCTGTTGTGGCTCTCGACCGTTCCCCTTACTTCGGGCATGGTGGTTTCAATGTTTGGTCCAGCTTACGCTGGCACCTTGTTTGGCATCGTGTTCTTGTCGCACCAACTTGGGGCGTTCGCCGGTGCGTGGCTTGGGGGCACCGTCACCGAACGGGTCGGGTCGTATGTGCCGGTGTGGTGGATAGCGGTAGCCCTCGGTCTCGTCGCGGCTGTGCTTCACCTTTTCATCAATGAGGGCCTCCAGCCGCTTCCACCACCACCAGTCCAAAACGGTATCCGAACCGGGGTAGTCGGGGCGGCTGGGGCCGTATTGTTGGCCCTGTTAGTGGCGGGGTCGTTGGGAGTCGGGCAGCGGGCAGCGTCGGCGGCGGTGTCTGACGACAACCATTCGTTGTTGACGCGAACCCTCACCTGGTGTGCCGGTGGGCGTGGGTAACGACCTGTCGTAGGCTGTAGCGCCGTCGCTCCCCGGGTGCGTGGTAAAGGGCACACGAACACAGTGAGGCCTGAGGTGTTTTGATGGTCTAACCTTCGTTGATGGCGAAATCCGGTGGCACGTTTGCTGCGCTGCAGTCCAAAGAGTATCGACGTCTGTGGTCGGGGTCCCTCGTTGCCATGGTGGCGTTCATGATGTCGTTCATGCTGGTGCCTAGCGTCGCGTTCGAAATTTCCGGAAGCAACGCTGCGGCTGGGTTTGCCCAGATGGGTTCGGGAATCGCCATGGTGCTGGTGGCCCCAATCGGGGGAGTGGTGGCCGACCGGTTACACAAAAAACCTATTGTGTTGGCCGGACAGATCGCCCCCGCTCTCATTATTCTGACCGTAGGTATCTTGCTGATCACCGATCACATCACGGTGTTGTTGCTGGGCATGGGCACCATGGTGATGGGTTTGGGATTCTCCTTTATGGGGCCCGCCCGCCAAGCATGGGTGGCCGATCTGGTGCCGCCCGATCAGCTCCGCAACGCTATTGCTGTGCAACAACTGGCACAAAACATTTCCCAAGTAGCGGCCCCACTGCTGATCGCGATTTTGGTAGGCAACCTCCTGGACTTTGGCCAAACCTACCTGTTCATGGCCACCCTGTTTGTGATTGTGTTGCCACTGACGCTGAGCTTGCCCAACACGCCACCACGACAGAAGGAGCGTAAACCGATCTTCGAGGAGCTCATGCTCGGCGTCAGATATGTGTGGAGCGATGCAGAACTGCGGGTCCTGTGGTTGGGTTTCCTCGGGATCGTGGTGTGTGGGTTTGCGTTCCAAACCCTTCTTCCCGGGCTGTTGGAAG
>Ga0316189_10002120_pt1 | contig 19533 bp, 11 predicted proteins | sample LowCovwburrow_MG_FD_204930 | JGI IMG/M metagenome (GOLD analysis project Ga0316189, IMG submission 204930) | Coastal sediment microbial communities from Maine, United States - Lowes Cove worm burrow | ecosystem: Environmental > Aquatic > Marine > Coastal > Sediment | place: USA: Maine... | reverse complement strand
CCACCGAGTACAGCTTGTTCCCCGACAGGTACTGGAACGCCCGCAAGACCCGATCGTCGAGATCCACCACGGAGTCATCCGTGGGAAACACGACCTTGATGGTCTTGGAGAACATGTCGATATTGCTGACGAACAGATCGAACGTGCCGCTCCCGTCGATATCGGAGAAGCTGACGTTCATCCCACTGCCACGATCCGACGCGCCCACGGCAACCGACGCGTCGACAAAATGGCCACGGCCGTCATTGTCGAACAACGGGTTGGGGCCAAAGTCGTTGGCCAGCACCAAGTCCTGGTCGCCGTCCCCGTCGTAGTCCCACGCGCTGGCGGCGAGCGTCCAACCAACGTCCGCGACGCCGGCCTCTGCGGCGACCTCGGTGAGACGGTCCCCGTCGTTTCGCCATAGCTGGTTGGGCGTCCCGTTGCGGCCATCCAACGAGGGCAGATTGCGGCCAGGACACTTGCCGCGATTGCACGCCGCCGACCCGTAGTAGCCGAGGTAAAGGTCCAGATCACCGTCGGCGTCGTAGTCGAGCCAAGTCCCGACGTGGGCGCCACGCCCGGTCTTGAACCCCATCTCGGACGCCACATCGCGGAACCTACCGCCTTCGTTCGCGAACAGCTGGGAGTCGGAGTTGCTGTGCACCACGAGGAGGTCCAGATCACCATCGCCGTCAAAATCAACAAACAGGGTGCCGCGACCGTCGGTGCCCGAGCCCGTGATGCCCCACGCCTCGGTGACGTCAGAAAAACCGCCGCTTCCGTTCCCTCGATACAAGCGATGCAGCTGCGGCCCCGTAAAGAAGAGGTCCGCGTGGCCATCGGCGTCGAAGTCACCCGTTGCGACCCCTGAGCCCATCACCGTTTGCACATCGAATCCCGCCGCCGCCGGATCGAGCGCCACGTCCCCGGAGAACGCGGTCGGCAGGCCCGCCGCCGCCGTCACATCGGTGAACAACGGCTTGGGGTAGCGGCGCATCAACTGGGCCTTGGCGCTGCGTTGGGCCTCGTCCCAAGCCACTGCGGTGTCGACCGCGGGCATCGTCATCACAAGCCCCGGGTCGCGCACGCGCGCGATGATCTCGGGCGTGATCTCGTTGAGCCCCGCGGCCCGGGCCATCGTCTGCGCCCGCTGGAGGTAGAAGTTCGTGAGGACCGAGACGATCTCGGACACGTATTCCGCCGCGAACACCTCCATCGCAAACGGCTCGTCCTTCCACACCTGCGCAAGGATCGCCCAGTGAAACGCGGTGTCGCGGACCGCGTTCATGTGGTGGTCCAGCATGGTGACCTCCATCGACACGCGCGTTCCCGTGCTCGGACTGCCCGGGCGCGGCTCGAACGCCAGCTTCACGTCGCCGTTGGGCAGCATCACATGCGGAAACAGCTGCATGATCGCGTTCTCCACGAACGGCGCGTCGATGTAGTCCCGCCCCGTGAGCTTGCCGGGCGCAAAGGCCCCGTCCGACAGATAGTTGTCGGCGCGCATCGGCTCGTAGCCTTTGGCCAAAAACCGCGTGAAGCTCTTCAGCTCTCCCTGCAGCCGCTGGGACGCCGCCTCACTCAGCGGGATGGAGCTCACCCGATTCAACTCGACCGTGAGGTCGTCGCCCGCCCCGTTAAAGGTACGCAGGGCCGCGATCTTGGCGTCGATGAGACTCGAGGTCAGCATCGCACGGACCTGCTTGGCCCCCACCGCATCGGCCTCGTACGCAGACGGGCTATACGCCGGGATCGCGTAACGCTCCCGCAGCAGCGTGTAGGCCCGCTGCACGTGATCGGACTCGATGAACGGGCTGCGCGACGCCGTGGCTATTTCGCCCGACTCGGTGAGCAGGTCCAACCCCAGCCGGGTGGAGATGAGGGCCAACGCGGGAAGGGCCTCGGGATCCAGCGCGTCGAGCTCGGGGCTCGGCCGCTCGAGCTCGTCTTGCGCCACCGAGAGCAGCACGCGCCAGTGCTCGGAAGTCGTACGGTAGTCGCGAAACTGCTGCAGAGCGTGGTCCGGAGCAAACTTGGCCAGCTCCGCCGCACGCTCGGCGGGCAGCGACACCGAGAGCTCCCCGACCACGGCGTGGAGGTCCGCCGCCGACACCGTCGGGCCTGCGCTGCGCTTGGAAGCCTCGGCCCACACGGCCTGCACCAGCGCTTTGGATGCCGTGATCTTCGTGACCGTTGCGAAGTCGCTGTAGGACTTGGCCGCGATGAAGTTGTCGAGCTGCCGAAAGCTCGTCCAGCACGTCACATCACGCTCGGCCTCGAGCTCGCCAATGGCGTCGACGATTCGCGCGGCGGTCCGTGCCAGCTCCTTGCGACGTGATTGGCTCGCCTCTGCATCCGAAGCGGGGCCCCCCAAGTCCGGGGGCGCCGGTCGTACTTCGGCCTGGGGATCGGCGTGAGGCTGCGGCCCGCCACACGCGGAAACCACAGCCGCAACGGTGAGCACACGACGCATCATCACCGCTCAGCAGTGCTCGCGACCGTCGACGAGTTCCGCAGCATCCGTGGGCAAAATCCCACGGAGGTACTGGTACGCCTCCACGCAAAACGCGGACGGCCCTTCCCCATTGAGCTCGGCACGCTCCTCGAACGAGCGGTTGCCGCCCTGGTCCATCAGTCGGTTGGGCGCGTCGTTGATGTTGTGGAAGCGCTCTCCGAGCGGATCGGCGAGTCCAAGGGAGTGGCCCAGCTCGTGGCTGACGGTCGAACCAATGACCGACCCGAGCACCCAGACCGAGCATGCGGCTTGCAGCCTGCGGTCGCTGGCGGGACAGCTACCACCCGATTCCAAGTCGGGCACCCCGGCCCCGACAAAGTCGGACGAACTGACCGCGCTCCCGCCTCGGTCGGGTCGGAATGGGTCGAAGATCTCATCGAAAATGCCAACGGCGACCTCGGCCCCACCGCCCGACGGGGGATTGGGCGAGTACGTGAAGATCGACTCGATGAACACGCCGCCGAATCCGGGGAAACCGTCTTCTTGCGTCTGCGCGTTCACACCACCGATGCTGTCGAACAGACGCTCGTTGTTGAAGTCCTTGCCGGGCGTGTTGTCGTAGCCGAGCAATCCCAGGCCATTGGGGTCCGGCCCAGCGATCTCGATGGTGGCGTACAGCGCGTAGTCGGTCGGCTCCTCTTCGCGAAAATCGACGTTGATCGTCTCGTAGTCGCGCCGAAGCACGGTGAGGATGCGGGCCCGGATGCGCGAGTCCATCGCACGCAATCCGAACTTGCGCAGCGACTCCACGTAGCTGTTGTTGAACTTCACCCAGACCACCTGCTTGACGTTGTCCAGGTGGAACGTCACCGGCGTCTCGGCACCTTCGTACTCGTCGTCGCCAAAGCGAATGATCGGCCGGATGAAGCCATCGAAGCTGCCCGTGTCCGACCGCAGGTCGACCGACTGGCCCAGCTCGTCCTGCTCGTTGACGAGGTAGCGCACCAGATTGCCCTCGACGAACTCTGGGATGAGTTCGAGGCTGGGGATCGGCACCGCACCGACCACATCGTCCGGGATGTACTCCCCGGTCAGCCGCAGAATGGTGAGGCCGTCGTCGCCCCCGATGAAGCCTCCGCCCTGCATATCGATGTACTGGCCAAGGCTGGCCCCCTGCCCCACGTCGCCGAGCGTCGCGGGAGAGATCTCGTAGTTCAGGCTCGCCGTGCTGCTGGAGGTGACACCGCCCGCCGCGTGGCGGTTTTCGAGGCGCACAGACCCCTCGAATGCGCCCGGAAAAATCCCGGCGATCCGCGGGGAGAACGGAAACGTCCCCAGCTCGCGACTTGCCGAGTCGCTGGGTGTTACGTCGACCTCGGCGGGGGGAATCGGGAGGCATTCCGCGGCGTCCGCGGGCGTGAAACACCCCTCGATCATCGCCACGGTCGTCCCCTCCGGCCCACCAAACAGCAGGCCACTCCCTCGCACTTCAATCTTCTCGTTGACGAAGATCGTGCCGTCACCGTCCACCGAATCGAGCACAGGCTCCAGTTCTTGGTGGATCGACAGGGTCACCGGGACGGGCAATGACTGATGGGTCGAGCCGTCGGGGGCAAAGAGCACACTGGCGGCCATCGTCCCGTTGAACTCGCCGGTATTGGCTCCGAGCAGACCGATGCTCTGGGTCCCCATCTGGACCTCCAAGTGGTCAAAATCAAGGAACTTTGCGGGAATCTGCGTGTCGATTTGGGCCCCGCCGTACGTGCCGACCAGACGCAGGGACGACAGGCCCAGCGGTTGGTCCAGGAAGGACGCGCCCTCGACGATCAGCAAAGTGCCGGGAACGATCACGTGCGGCTCCGCGCTCGTCACCGAGAGAAACTCGAGGCCGGTTGCGATGTTCTGGGTCTTGTCGTCGCCGCACGACGCCGTCGCCAACGTGGCTGCGAGCACACCGCTCGTGATCAATGACTTACGCATAGTGGATCGGTCGAAAACCTCGGACGCCCCGCCGCAGGTTAACACAGACAGGCGGAGGTCTCGGCGCAAGCGCGAATCCCGCCTTTGACTCCTTCGGCGGCCGCTGCGTCCTACACTGCCGGATGGGAGGTGCTGGCGCCTCCGCTGTCGCAATTGTGCCCAGGATCGCAGCTGCAGTCGCTCAAATCGCTACGGCGCTACCGGATCGGTAGGCGCTCATGATACCGCTGATCCTCCCTAGCTGGCTTAAGACACGACTTTGCTGACCGGACCACGCAAAAGCCCAATGCTTGCTCGCAAGACCCTCCTTCCGCTGCTCGGCGTCCTCGCATTCTCCACCGCGACTGGCTGCAAAAAGGGCAGCGCGCCCGTGATCCAGTTCATCCCGGACACGGAGGCGCTCGTGGGTCAGACGCTCACGCTGCAGATCCTGGCTGTCGACCCTGAGGGCGACGCCGTGGACTTCCGCTTCGAGGCGGCTGGAGTGCCCGACATCAACGGGACGGCGTCCATGTTCACGGGTGCAGACGGCCAAGGCATCTTCACCTTCACGCCGCTGGCGAGTCAGATCGGAAGCCACTTCTTCGACTTCATCGCGTCCGATGGCGACAACGACGGCAAGCTGACGATCGAGATTACCGTGCGCGGCGCGGTCGGCTCCGGCAGCGTCCCGATCTTCCGCAAGCCGCTGGGCTCTGGCGCCGTGCTGGATCTGGAGCAGTCCGATTCGGTCTCTTTGGATATCGAGGTCGAGGATCCGGACTCCACGGAAATCTCGCTCATGACGCTGCCCCCCACGATCGACAACTCGACGCTCAACGTCGGGAGCACGGGGCTGGACGGCAACTGGGAGTGGACGCCGACGCGTGAGCAGATCGAAGCGTCCGATCGCTACGACCTGACCCTGTCTGCCGACGATGGCGACAACGCGGCGACGGTCAAAGATTTCATCATCGTGATCCGCAAGCGCAGCGGCGCGGAGTGCCCGGGAGACGCGCCCGTCATCGATCACTCGGCGGACGACTTCAGCACGGTCCAGGACCTCACAATCTCGGCCCAAATCTCGGATGACAAGGGGCTCAAGAGCGAGCCGTATGTCCTGTATTCGCTCGAAGACCCGGGCGACCCGGTCGATTTCGCGAAGATGACGCTGCTCGAGATGGAGCAGGAAAGCGGCGACCTGACCGACGGAGAGTGGATCGCCCGGATTCCCAACCCTGTGGCGTCCGGGGCCGAAGGCGACCAAGCCGAAGTCTTCTATCTCATCTCGGCGGGCGACGATGACGACGCGACCGGCGACTGCGATCACCTCACGGATGCTCCTGCGTCGGGCACGTTCCAGGTTTCCGTCACCAACGCACCCGGCGACGGGGCGGGCCGGTGTGACGACTGCTCGTTCGACGTGCAATGCGGCGGCGACGGCGACCTGTGCATCGCGCATCCCGACGGCAGCTTCTGCGGCGCGGCGTGTGAAGACGACAGCGCGTGCGACGACGGCTCCATCTGCTCGGTCGAGCCCGTCGACTCCGTCGATGGGGCTGCAGCCCGCCAATGCATCCCCAACTCCGGCTCCTGCCGCGGCGGTGGCAGCGGCAGCTGCACCGACGACGACAACGAGCCCAACGACGAGCCCGACAATCCGACCGCCTTCGAAGTGCCCGGGACGCTCAATGGTCAGACGCTGTGTCCCGGCAACGACGACTGGTTTGAGATCACCGTCTCCGACGCCGCGATCGTGAGCGCGACGCTCGCGGGGGACAACCCGCCAGACATGGACCTGGCGCTCACCACGAGCGAGGGCGTGCTCATTCAGAGCTCGATCGGTCTGGATTCGGACGAGTCCCTGGCCTCCCCCACCTGCTTGGATCCCGGCAACTACCGATTGCGCGTGTACACAGGCAACAGCACGCCCGGCGGCGACTACTCCGTGGGCTACTCGCTGGACACCGACAGCTGCACGGGAGTCGTGATGGGTGAAGGCGACTGCTGCATCGACAACCAGACGCCGGGCTGTGAGGACGCCGCGGTGCAGGAGTGCGTGTGTGGCATGGACGACTTCTGCTGCAGCACGGAGTGGGACGATATGTGTGCCGCGACCGCTGCAGAGGAGTGCGATGCGTGCGACGTCGAGGTCAACGAAGACTGCTGCACAGCCCAGCAAACGGGCGGCTGCACCGACTCGGACATCGAGGCCTGCGTGTGCGCGAGCGACGATTTCTGCTGCACCACGATCTGGGACAACGTGTGCGTCAACCAGGTCGGCTCCTCCCTGTGCGGTCCGGCCTGTAATCCGGACGACGCGGACGGGTACTGCTGCGACCCCAACAACCTCTCGCCTGGGTGTGAAATCAACTCGGTCGAGGAGTGCGTGTGCGACGCCGACCCATTCTGCTGCGAGAACGATTGGGATCTGTTTTGCGTCGGCGCCATCGAAGAGAACATGTGCGGCACCTGCCCCGACCCCCGCTGAGCCCGCGCCCCGCGAATCGCGAGAAATTCGACGGCCGACCCGCTTTGTGGCCATTCGGGGGATATGGCCCCACATCGTCGTGCCTTGGTCCTCGCAGCGGTCCTCGCGACCGGCCTGCCTGCTGCGGTCGCGCATGCGCAAGGGCAGCGAGAGTCGAGCGTGGACGCGCTGGCGCAGCGGCTCACACGCTGGGTCGCCGACAGTGACGTCCAGGCACACGACAAGGCCCTGCGACGGGTGCGTTCCGGCGTGCCCCCCGCGGCGCTGGCCGCGTTCCTAGCGGCAGCGCGAGCCCACCCCGACGCCCGCTACACGCCGGTTCTCCTGGACGCGACGCGCTACCGCAAGGTCTCCGTACGTGGCCAGGCCCTCGCGGCGCTGGCGTGCATGGGGCCTGCGCACGCCGAGCGCGCCATCGCGTTGGCCGCGGGCGATCACGACTTCACGATTCGACGGCTGGCCTGGGCACTGGAGCGGCTGCACCCGAGCCCGACGTCCCACGAGGTGATAGCGGCTCTGCTCGAGCGCGACACGGAGCTGGCCGAGGCGCTCGCGACAGCGTACGGCCCGGTCACACAGACGGAGGCGACGGACGCCGACCTGGACGCCGAGATCGTCATCTTCGACGCTGACGATGACGATGACGATGACGCGGAGCGGCCCTAGTGTCCGCATCGATCCGTTCGCTGGCATTGGCGATGGTGATCGCAGCGGCCGCCGCCCCTGGGTGCGCGGGCCGAATGCTGAACAGCGACGCCGCACCGCACGGCAACCTGCACGCCGAGCTCGCCCGCGCGGCCACGCCCCAAGACCCGTTGGTGTCCCCACCCCCGCCAACGGTCGTGATGATCGAGCGCGACGGCGTGCGCGCCGTCGACCCCGAGGCGGGCAAACAGATTTGGTACTACCCGCGCGGGGTCGTCGGTCACCCCGTCGGCAGCGCAGCGGCAGTCTACTTGCCGCTGCGAGGCAACCGCGTCGCGAAGCTTGACCGCGCGACCGGCACGCTGCGATGGATAGCGCAGCTCCCCGGAGAAGCGCTCGTCGGGTTGGCGGTCGCCGAGCCAACGCTGCTGGCCACGGTCGTGGACGGCAGCGACAAGGCGCGATCGACCGTGGTCGCCTTGGACACGGCCACGGCCGCAAACACGTGGGAGCGGCGCAGCCGCGGACGCATCGGGGCGCCTCGTGCCATGGGCGCCCTGTTCATCGTGCCGCTTGCCGGTCGCGACCCTACCGAGCGGGACGCGGTGGTCGCCCTCCAGCCCTCGTCGGGCCGGGAGCTCGCACGCGTCGATCTGGGTGCGCACGCGTCCGATCTGCCCATGGACCGCCTGGGCGCCGGACGTGACGGGACTCTGTTCGCGGGCGGCGGCAACCGTTTTGTCAATCTCAACGCCTCCACGGGCGGCAGTGCCCCCACCCCGCAGCGGGTCGACACGGGGTATGGCGTCTTGTTCCCGGACCGCGGCGGCATGGACCAGGGCTTTGACGACAGCACCCGGCTGCGCTTGGACCTCCGGTTCGCCCACAACGGTGAGGCGCCCAGACAGGGTGTCCTGCTCTCACGCCGCGCCGTCCTGTCGATGCGGATGGCTCCGGACGGCCGCCCGCTGCGGGCCCGTTGGCTGCACACCGACCCGCGCGAATTTGTCGCGATGGATGTGGGTGAGCATCGCGTCACGCTGGTGCGCGAGGACGGGGCCATCGTCGAGCTCGACGCCGTACACGGGGACGTCGTGCACGTGTGGGCGGGCAAACAACCGGCCCAGGGCGCCTTGTTGCTTGGGCTACACGACCTGCCGCGTACCGACGTCAGTGAGCACGCCTCCGCGCGGACGCTGCACAAGCAGCTCGTACGACTCGTGGCCGACGACGACGCACGCCTGCTGCCCGCGCAGGTCCTCGCACTCGAGCTGCTGTGGCGCTCGGACGACATCCGATCACGTCGCACGGTGGGTGCGGTCGCCAGGCGCACCTACGGCCCGTGGCACACCGACGCGGGCGAGCAGCTCGTTCAGCAGGCGCGCCGGATCCGGGCCCGGTCGTGGGGCACCGCGGATGCACAAGCGTTGGCCACACGACTCGACCATCTAAAGATGCGTCCCGGCACGCTGGCGCAGCGCTCACAGTCGGGCGCAGGGCTGGCACATCAGACCATCGACAGCGGTACGCGCGCGATGGTGAGGCCTATCGTGGTGCACCTCATGCATCCGGCCACGCCCGTCGAAGATCTGCCCAAGCTCGTGGACGCGCTGGGCATCTTGGGCGGTCCCATCGCGACGCGCGGCTTGCTGACGTTTGTCCGCTCGTACCACGCAGATGTCGAGTTCGTGATCGAGACGGGGGCGGTGCACGGCGCGGTGGACCACCTGGCCCGCGTCGTGGCCAACCGTGAGGCACTCGCCGCACAAGCCGAGTCGACTCTTGACCATGCGATGCGTGATCCGTTCACCGAGCCGTCCTTGCGGGCGCACATCGAGCGGGTCCTGCAGGCGACGGGGCACGCGGGCGCGGGCGCCTCGGCGACGCCGTAGGCCCCACGGCGGCGCCCGAGAACTTTGGTACAACCCACCCGTGGCCCGAGCGCAACGGCTTGCTGTGCTCGCGCTGGTGGCCGCCTTGTTGGGCGCCGCCTGCTCGCGGGACGCCACGGTGCAGCAGACCATCGCCGACACCGATGCGCTCACCCAGACGATCACCCAAGCCGTGCTGGATGCACCCGACAAGCGACAGGGCGTCGCGTCCGCTCGAGCTGCACTCAACGCCACGCGGGCCACGCTCCAGCCCGCGTTGCTCGAGCTCAAGAGCCTTCGGGCCTACCAGGTCAGCGCCCCGTTGAGCGCCCGGTGGCGCGACGCACTGATCGATGACATGGCCGCCGTCGAGGACCTGCGGCGTGTGCTGCGGAGCGAGACCGCCGCGGACCCGCAGCTGGACGCCGAGCTCAACGCGCTCATCGCAGATTTCGAGGCGATGCTCGCCGCCCGTCCAGCGACTTGACGACCGTGTTGCTCAGGCGCCGCCCGTCCCCGTGAGCGGGAAGCCCAGCGAGCGCCACCGCATCAAGCCGCCCGTCAGGTTCGCAACCTGGGAGCGACCGGCCTTTTCTAGAATCAGCGCAGCGTGTGCCGATCGGGCGCCCGCGGGGCACACGGTGACCAGGGGCTTGGCGTCGGGTATCTCCGCCAAACGCTCGCGTAGGGCGCTGAGCGGGATGACCTGGGAGCCTGCGATCTTTCCCATCGGGCTCGCGTCGACCTCTCCCTGCTCCCGCACATCGACCAGGTGCAGGCTGTCGCGGTGGGTGTGGACCCAATCGGGCTCGATCTCCAGCACGCCCGCGAACGTCCGAATCACCGGCCCCCAACTCGGCAAGCGCTGGGCGTCGCCGCCGTCCTCCGGGCGACCGCACTGCAGGTTCGCGGGCATCGCCACGGCGAGCCGCTGCGGGTGCGGCAGGCCCAGGTTGTTCATGTAGCCGATGAAGTCCTGCTTGCGCACCCCATCACCAAGCCGGGGATTGTGCGCGCGCTCCTCCGCCACCGTGGTGACCGTGCGCCCGCTGTAGTCGTGGCCCGGGTACAGCGCACAGGCATCGGGAAGCGTGAAGATCTGCTCGCGCACCGACGCGAACAACTCATCGGGGTCTCCCTCTTGAAAATCCGTCCGCCCCGCCCCGCGGATCAGTAGCGCATCTCCAGTGAACGCCATCGTGTGGTCCGCCAAGACCGCGGTGATGCACCCCGCGGTGTGACCGGGGGTCGCGCGGACCTCCAGCGTGTGTGCACCCACCGTCAACGTGTCTCCCGTTTTGAGGTACACGTCGGCTCCCTTTGCGCCTGTCGCAGCGCCCACGGCGACCTGGCTCCCCATGCGGTCGCGCATCAGCGAGGCCCCTGTGACGTGGTCCGCGTGCACGTGTGTGTCGAGGGTGTAGCGCAAGGTCAGGTCGAGCTCACGAAGCATCGCGATGTCGCGCTGGTGCTGCTCGAAGACCGTGTCGATGAGCACCGCCTCGCGGGTCTCGCTATCGGCGATGAGGTACGTGTAGGTCCACGTCTGCGAGTCCATCAGTTGGCGAAAGATCATGGGGTTGTTGGGGCGGGTCACTGGGAGGGAGCGTCACTGGGAGGGAGCGTCTCGGACATGCGAAGGGCAGCGACCACCGCGGAGGTCATTGTAAGCCCTGCGATGCACAAGACCGCCACCTCGAGCCCGAGTTGGTCGGCCAATGCGCCCGCAAAGATGGCACCCGCCGCATAGCCAAGATCCCGCCACAATCGATAGACGCCAACGGCCGAGGCCCGCCAGCTCGGCGCGGCGACGTCGCCGATGGCTGCGAGCAACGTGGGATAGACCATTGCGGTCCCGATCCCGAGCAGGAGCGCCCCCGCGGCAAACCCTACAAAATCGCCCGCCGAGACCGTGACCACGATGGCGACGGCCTGCAGCGCCATCCCGCCCACGATGAGCGGTTTTCGGCCCGTGCGGTCCGAAAGCGCCCCGGTCACGAGCTGTCCGATGCCCCACGCGGCGGGGTACAGCGCGGCCAGCCATCCGATCTGCTGAAGCGTCATGCCCGCAGCGGCGAACAAGATCGGGAAGAGACCCCAAGCCATGCCGTCGTTGAGGTTGTTGACGAACCCGGCCTGGGTCGCGCTCGACAGGTTGCGATCGGTGAGCGTGGTCCGCACAAAGAGCTCCCGACCGCTCGGCGGCGGGACGGCCTCGCCTACCCCGTGGCCCGCTTGTTCCTGCTCGACAGCAGCGTGCTCGCGGGTCTCGGCGACAAGAACGACCGAGGCGATGAGGCCCAACACCACGAACACAATCCCCGGATAAAACGGCGCGGGCCTGAGCCCATACTCGCTGGCGATGGCGCCTGTGAGCAGCGCGGCCAAGGCCACGGCGAAATAGCCCGCACACTCGTTGAGTCCCATCGCCAGGCCGCGCTTTTTTGGCCCGGCCAGGTCGATCTTCATGATCACGGTCATGGACCACGTGAGCCCTTGGCTGACGCCCAACAGCACGTTGGCGGCGATGATCCAGTCCCAGCTCGGTGCCCACATCAACAAGAACGGCACGGGCACAGCGACCAGCCAACCCAATACGAGGACCGGCTTGCGACCGTAGCGTTCCGACATCCGGCCCGCGACGTAGTTGGTTCCCGCCTTACTGATCCCGAACGCGATGATGAACGACAAGACGCCGGCCCGCGCGGCGACGGCGAACTCCTCTTCGGCGATGGCGGGGAGAATGCTGCGCTCCATGCCCACCATCGCGCCGACAAACGCGTTGACGAGCACCAACAGTGAGAACTGCGCCAGGTTTGCCCGGAGCCCCAGTTTTGCGGCGGGCATGCCTCAGGCCTCCCCGCGCGCGAGCGGAAGCGCTGCGGCACGCCAGCCGCCGACCCCGTCCTCGTACAAGGACGCGGAGTAGCCCTCTTGGCTGAGCGCCGCCACGGCCTTCACCGCATACACGCAGTACGGCCCGCGGCAGTAGGCCACGACCGGCTTGCCTGTCGGCAGCGACGCCATCCGATCCGGAAGACTCGGCAGCGGCATCGACAGCGCGCCCGGAAGGTGCGCGGCGGCAAACTCCTCGGGGGGGCGCACGTCGATGAGGGTGACCGTCGCGTCGCGGAGCCGCGCCTGCAGCGTCTCGGCATCGATCCGCTCCATGGTTTCGGGCACCCGCAGGTAGGCCTGCTTGGCACGCTCAGCCTCCGCGAGTTGCTCGGTCGCGACGCTGCGCAAGAGGGCAAACAGCGCCTCGACGCTCCCGCCTGCCACGCGCACGGTGACGAACTGCCCCTGCTTGTGGGCCGTGACGAGCCCGGCTTGGCGCAGAACCTTGAGGTGCTGTGAGGTGTTCGCCATGCTCAGCCCGGCCGCCTTCGCCAGTGCGTCGACCGTCCGGGGGGCCTGGATGAGCAGCTCGAGCAACTCGAGGCGCGGCGCGCTCGCCAGTGCTTTTCCGACCCGCGCAAACTGCGCAAACAGCTCCGTTTTCAGACTCAGGTCCCCCTCGGCCACAATCAAGTATTTAAATGATTACTTGATTAATGCAAGCGAGAAAACCACGCAATGCGAATGGATCGGCGCGTAGCAGGCCTCAGCCCAGCACGGCGGCGCACGCCGCTTCCCAGCGCGCATCCATCGCGGCGCCATCGGCACCCGGAGTCGGGCCCACGCGGCTCCACGCCGCCTGTGACGGACCGAGGCGGGCCGCGACGCTGATCGCCGACGACCTGCCGCCCAACGCGTTGTTGGCGAGGGCCGATTGGAGTTGGTCGGCGAGGTTGTCCGACGGGCTCGCAGGCGCCATCGCCTCCACGCGCTCGCAGAGCTTGGCCTTCTTGGCGAGCGCGGTGGCAGGGTCGAGCTCGGTGCCCGCGAACGCGGCCGGGTCTTCGCTGAGCAGCGCAACACAGACTTCGCGCGCCTTGGCTATCAGGGCGTCGTCTTGCAGACGCTGCACCTTTGCAAACAACCCGACCAGTGCTGCGGGCGTGGCGTTGCCGGACTCGAGCACGGCCTTGGCCGCCTCACACTCGGCAATCCGCTTGGCTATCTCGGCTTCACGCTGCTCGCGCTCGATTGCGTCGAGCTTGTTGAATACCGCATCGCAGGCCGCTCGGAAGCCCTTGTTCATGGTGTCCGCGTCGCGCGCTGGGACGTGCCCGATGTCCCGCCAGGCGCGCTGCAGGCTCTGCGTCTCGCGCTTGGCGACCGCGTGCGTCGACCGGTCGACGACCTGATCGGCCAAGGCCTCGACCTTGTCGATGAGCGCCTGCTTGCGCTCACCATTGCCCACCAGTTCCGCCTGGAAGGCCTCGTTCGCGACTTTGCGTCGCTCGAAGAACGCGTCGCACGGCACGCGGAAGCGCTCCCACACCTTGCGATCCTCCGCGCGCGGGGCTGGGCCCACGGTCTTCCATTCTGCCTGGAGTTCCTTGAGTGCAGTCGCGGTCTGCGACCACTCGGTCGAGTCCGCAAGAGCCTCGGCCCGCTCGCACAGCGCGACCTTCGCCACGAGGTTCTCTGCGTGGGCTGCTTTGACGCGCTCGTAGGCGGCGTCGCACGCCGTCCGGAACGCATCCCACAGCGCGCGGCCCTTGGCGCTGGGCGCCCCACGCAGTGCCTTCCACTCGTCCTGGAGCGACTTGATCTTCGCGCCCAGCTCCCCCGTCGGCAGCTCCGCCGTCTGCAGCGCGACGGCGGCCGCGACGAGCGTCTTTTGCTTGCCGCGGATCGACCACTCGATCCACTCCTCGGCCTCGGCAAGCTGCTGCACGCGCGCGGTCATGGCAATGCGGGCGGCCTCGTAGCGCTCCAGGATCTCATCGACCGCGCCTTTGGTCGCCAACCGCGGGGGCTTGGCAAACAGGGTCGCTGCTTTACTGAGCAGGTCTTTGGCGGCGCGCAGCGTGGCGCTGTCGACCGCGTCTTCGAGCTCCTGGACCATCGCTTCAAGCTGGGCCTGGGCCTCCGCAAAGCGCTCGGCCTGGGTCTGTGGATCGACGGCCTTGGGTGCCTCCGCCTCCTTCGCAGCCCTCTGCTCCACCTTGTGGGCCCGCTGCTCAGCCCTGCGCTGCTCGTCGGCCTTGCGCTGCTCAGCGGCCTTGCGCGCTGTGTCCTCTTGTCGCGCCGCAGCCGCCTCCCGCGTGCGCGCGGCGGCCTCCTCACGCTCTGCCTGCTCGGCTCGAGCCTGCTCGGCCGCTTCACGTTGCGCCTCATACTCCGGAAGCCCCGCGTCGAATTGCGCGCGCGCCGATGCCAATCGCTCGCTCAGCGCGGGGTCAACCTGGTCGAAGCGCGCCCAGGTCTCGCCGATCGCCACGACCGCAGCCGCTTGATCGTAGGCACCGTCGGCGACGATCCGCTCGACGGCCTCGACCAGCCCTGCCTGCTCCGCATGCCATTGGCGAGTGTCCACCGCTGGTGTCGGGGCCTCCACGGGGGCCGGGTCCACCACCTCGAGGCGCTTTTTGGCACGCGCACGGACGGGCTTGCCCTTGCCCTTCTTGGCGACGGTGGCAAGCGCGTCTTTGTCGTCTAGGCGTGCGATGGCCTCGAATGCGGCATCGCGTGGGTCTCCGGAAAGCGCCAGGCTGCGCAGGGTCGCGACGTCGTGGATCTTGCGGACGGCGGCCAGGCGCAGCGTCGGATCGGAGACGGCGTGCACGAGCTCGAGCAGCGCTTTGGAGTCCGACAGCCGCGACAGCGCCGCCTCGCGCACGGCCATGACCTGTCCTCGATTGACGACGTTGGCGATGCGGCTCGGATCGGTGAGCTTGGCGAGCGCGCGCTGGCCCGACTCCGCCTCGGAGGCCTCGACCGCCGCGGCCTGCCACAAGCTGGCCGCTCGGTCCCCGGCATACGTCCCGACCGCGGAGCTGTCGTCGCTGGCGATCGAGGCCAGGAGTTCCGGCTCGTGCAGCTTGCCGATCGCAACTTTGCGGATCGCATCATCGGCGTCGGTCCGCGCGACCTGCTCGATGATCTCGCGCGCATCGGCCCCCAGAGCCCGCACGGCCGAAAGCCGCACGGCCGCCTTGCTGTGCCTCCACTTGGGTCGAAACAGGTCCGCAAGCCCCATGGCCGCGCACATTAGGTCCGACCTGGGCGTTGATCAACCGCGCCCCGTCGTCGCCGCGCGGGCATCCAAGGCGGGCTTGGCGGGACTTCGCGGACGGCGCGACCGCGGCCTTGTGCGGTGTCCTGTCGCAGGATCACCGCCGTCGCGCCCGCCGCCGTCCGCCGGACCAAGCGCACAACGCGTCCGGGACTTCCGATGCGCCGAGAGCTACGACAAGGCCGTTACAGGCGCGCTTGCAGGTACAGCGAGACGGGGATGTTGCCCTCGCCGTTGGCGAACACGGCGTCGGGCACATCGATGACGAAGGTATGGTCGCCCGCGCTCATCGGGCCCAAATCGATCACCCGCGTGTCGATACGGTCGCCCGGGCACCAGTTGCTGAACGACTGCCACTCCTCGTCGGACTTGGGCGATGCGCCGTAGATCCCGTTGCCTTGCGTGTTGTACATCCGGAACGGCTCGCAGCTGTCGCGCCCCGGGACATACGAGAGCACGACGTCGCGGTCGACGTAAACGAAGTGTTCGCGTCGGTTGTACTCCTCGCCGCCCGTGTTGGCGCCGTGGTTGGATGTGATCAACACCAGCTGGGTCGCCTCGCTATCGGCGTCGAGCGAGAACGGGATGGTCTTGGTGGTTGTCCCGACCGCATCGCTGGCCCCCTCGCCGTAGTTGTTGAAGCTCTCCGACACGGCGAGCGGCACATACGTGTTGAACTCGGGTGCGGGCTCGGTGCTGTCGGTGTACAGGAGCAGCCAGCCGCGCGTTACATCGTTGCGGCCGTCGCAGCCGGCGATCTCGTTGTTCGCAGCGTACGGCACCCCGAACACGCTCAGCTCAAACCAGATGTCGTACTCGGCCAGGAGTGCGTCGTCGGTCAAGATGGGGATGATGTTGTCGAGATTGAACTCGTACGGGACCCGATCCGGCTGCCGGTTCATGTCCATGAACGGGGTGATGAATCGGGCTATCTCCAGCCGGTCGACGCGCGCCGGGTCGTAGGTCTCCTGGCCCTTGGGCACAATCGCCAGCTGAACCGACCCGATGCGGTCGTAGTTGTCACACAACGCACCCGTAGTGACCTGCATGGCCAAGGTGCCCTGGATCTGCCCCAGCTCCTCCTCGGTCATCTTGGTGGTGTACAGCGCATTGGACAGCCGCGTCACGCCTTCGGGCACGGGTTCGTCCACGGTCTCGGCATACCCGTCGTAGAACACGACGTCCTCCAGCAACGTCATCTGGACCGGGTCGAGGTCGACAGGCTCTCCGCTACTGCTCTCGTCACCGCCGCCGCTGCTGCTGCCGTCCGCCCCGTCGCTGCTGCCCGTCGCCGCGACGGTCGTTCCGGTCGCGTCGCCCCCCGTGTCGGACGTGCCACCCGCGGCCGCACCATCATCATCGCCCGTACTCGGGCACGCGGCGCCCAGCGTCAGCATGGCCAAGCAACCTATGGCGCGACGGACTCGCATCGTGTGCATACCGAGACCATAGCAGCCAGATCCGCCGCGCTGAGCGCCTCAAAGCGCGGTCTCGCGCGCGCTGAAGCCACACACGGAAGCTGCGCGAGCGAGCTAGGCCGGCTCCAAACGCACGGGGCAGACCTTGAGCTCGGCCGTCTCTGTGATCGGGTCGTACCCGCCGCCCGTGAGCTCGTTGACCGCGGTCTCCCCAAACCCAAAGCTGCAAAAGACCGTGCCGCGCGGCGACTTGTCGGTGGCTTCCACCTTCAGCTCCACGCTCCCGCGACGGCTGGTCATGCGCACGCGGCTCCCGTTGGGCATGCTCCACGCAGCCGCGTCCTTGGGATGCACCTGCAACGTCTCCTCGGCGACGAAGTAGTCCATGCCCGCGCGTCCCGTCATGGAGCGCGTGTGGTAGTGCTGCAGACGTCGACCCGTGGTGAGCCAGACCGGGAAGTCTGCGTCGACCACCTCAAAGGGCTCGCGATACTCGGGGCACTTGAACGACCCGCGGCCGGTCGGCGTGGGGAAGTCTTCCTCGTGCAGCCGAGGCGTGCCCTTGTGGCCCTCCTCGGGCACGGGCCAGTGGTACGCCGCCTGCCCCGCGCGCTCCCAGTTCAAGCCCTTGTAGATCTCCGTCACCGCGCACAGCTCGTTGAACACCTGGGCCGGCGATTCGTACTCGAATCCTGGCAGCCCTAGGCGCTTGGCCAGCTGCGTCATGATCCACCACTCGGGCTTGGCATCGCCTTGGGGCGGTACCGCGGCCCGCACCCGCTGGACGCGGCGCTCGGTGTTGGTGAACACGCCGTCGGTCTCGCCCCACCCTGTCGCTGGCAGCACAACGTCGGCCATTTGCGCGGTCTCGGTGAGGAACAGATCGATGACGACAAGCAGATCGAGGTTGCCGAGCGCCTTTTCGCAGTGCTTGCGATCGGGGTCGGACACCAACGTGTTCTCCCCGCAGATCAACATGGCCTTCATCTTCCCCTCGGCGGCGTAGTCGAGCGCACGCACCTTGGTGATGCCAATCTCAGCATCGATCTCGCGGCCGTACAGCTCCGAGAAACGGGCCTGGTTGTCGGCATTGGTGACCGGTTGGAATCCGGCGTAGTTGTTGGGCAACCCGCCCGCGTCCCCGGCCCCTTGGATGTTGTTCTGGCCGCGCATGGGGTTGATTCCCGTGCCCTCGCGCCCAAAGTTGCCCGTCATCAGCGCGAGATTGCAGAGGCTCTGCACGTTGTCGACGCCGCAGATGTGCTCGGTGATCCCCAGCGTGTAGAAAATCCCGCCCTGGTCGGCTGCCCCGTAGAGCTTGGCGGCGCGCTCGATGTCTGCCGCGGGCACCTCGCAGACCGACTCCGCCCACTCGGGGGTGAACTGCTCGATGTGCTTGAAGAAGACCTCAGAGTCGAGAGTCCTGTCGCGAATAAACGCCTCGTCGACCATGCCCTCGCGGGCGATGACGTGCGCCATGCCGAGCAACAAAGCGACGTCCGTGCCGACTTTGAGGGGCAAGTAGAGGTCGGCACGGTCGGCCAACCGGATCCGTCGCGGGTCCGCAACAAGAAGTTTGGCGCCCTTGCGCAGAGCCTTGTTGATCCGCGTCGCGGCGACGGGATGGCACTCGGTCATGTTGGTGCCGATGCAAAAGATCACATCGGGCTCTTCCATGTCCCGCAGGGGGTTGGACATCGCGCCCCGTCCGATTGTGGCCGCCAGACCGGCGACCGTGGGGGCGTGTCACGCTCGAGAACAGTTGTCTATGTAGTTGGTGCCGTACGCAGCCCGAATGAACTTTTGCAGCGTGTACGTCGACTCGTGCGGAGCCCGCCCCGATGCCACCGCATAGATGCTGTGGCGCCCGTGCTCTTCGTGCACCGACTTGAGCCCATCCGCGACGCGGTCAAGCGCGACATCCCACGTCGCCGGATGCAGCTCCCCATCGTCGCCGCGCACCATTGGGGTTTTCAGGCGGCCTTCGTGCTGCACAAAGTCGAATGCAAACTGGCCTTTGACACACAGCGCCCCTTCGTTCGCCCCGCCATCGCGCGCCGGTCGGATCCCGACGAGCTTGTCGCCCTTGGACAGCAGGTCGACCGAGCAGCCCACCCCGCAGTACGGACAGACCGAGCGCGTCGCTTCGATCGGAGCCGGGTCCGCTTGGGCCCGCATCGCCTTGGCGTCGCCCAATGCACCCGTCGGACACGTCTGAACGCACTGGCCGCAGAACGTGCAGTCCGAGTCGTCGAGCGTGCCGTTGAACTCTGTCGTGATCTGCGTCTCGAACCCACGGTTCATGACGCTGATCGCGTAGTCGCCCTCCTGCTCCTCGCAAACGCGAACGCAGCGGTAGCACGAGATGCACTGGTCGTAGTCGCGAAAGATGAACGGGTTGGCGTCGGCCTTGCCTTTGCTGGTGCCCGACTTCTTGCCTTCGAAGCGGGATCCATCGACGTCGTACCGCGTGGCCAGCGTCACCAGCTCCTGCGACGCTGCGCCACGGAGCGGATCGATGACCGCCTTGGGGTTTTCGGACACGACCAGCTCGAGCAGCGTCTTCCGATGCTTTTCCAGCGCGG
>Ga0316189_10002119_pt1 | contig 19534 bp, 8 predicted proteins | sample LowCovwburrow_MG_FD_204930 | JGI IMG/M metagenome (GOLD analysis project Ga0316189, IMG submission 204930) | Coastal sediment microbial communities from Maine, United States - Lowes Cove worm burrow | ecosystem: Environmental > Aquatic > Marine > Coastal > Sediment | place: USA: Maine... | reverse complement strand
CAGCGCAATCTTCTGCCACTGCCCACCCGACAGCTCGCGGCCGCCCGCAAACCAACGCCCCAGCTGCGTCTGGTAGGCCTCGGGCATCGCCTCGATGAACTCTGCGGCCATGCCGGCCTCCGCCGCCGAAGCCCACCGCGCTTCGCTGTCGAACGCGCGGACATCACCCGCCCCGATGTTCTCGCCCACCAGCATCTGGTAGCGCGCAAAATCCTGGAAGATCACACCCAGCCGCCTGCGCAGCACCGCCGGATCCCACAGCCCCAGCTCCAGGCCGTCCAAGCTGATGCTCCCCTCGGTCGGGACGTACAGGCGTGTGAGGAGCTTGATCAGCGTTGTCTTGCCCGAGCCGTTGTCGCCCACCAGCGCCAGCGCCTGCCCTGGCCGCAGGTGCATATCGACGCCCCACAGCGCGGGCTGCTCGGCACCCGGATACGTGAAGCCAACGTTCTCGAACCGCACGCCGTCTCCCGGCTTGGGCCCTTCCACCGCGACGCCGGTCGACATACTCGTCGGCTGATCGAGGAACTCATACAGGTTGGACAGGTAGAGATTGTCTTCATACATGCCGCCGACCGAGGTCAGGCTCGCGCTGACGGCCGACTGCCCTTGCTTGAACAGCAGCAAGTACATCGTCATCGCCCCGAGCGTGATCTGCCCCGCCACGGTGGCGAACGCGATCCAACCGTAGGCACCGTAGAACGCAAGCGTGGAGACGATTCCCAGGCCGAACCCCCATCCCGCCCGCCGCAGGGTGAGCGCCCGGTCCTCGCCGAACAGCTTGACGAAGATCTCTCGATACTGCGCCAGCAGCCGCGGGCCCAAGCCCATCAGCTCGACCTCCTTGGCGTAGTCCTCCCGCGCCATCACCGTCTCGAGGTACATCTGCTTGCGGGTGTCGGGCGACCGCCAGCGGAACAAACGGAAGGCGTCGCCCGAGAACTTGGCCTCGGCCGCAAACGCGGGCACACCGGCTGCGACCAAAATGACAAGCGCCCAGGGCGAGAACCCGAGCAGCAGGATGCCGTACGAGGTCAACGCGACCGCGTTCTGCACAAGCCCGAACGTCCGTGTGACCAGTGACAACGGGCGCTGCGACGCTTCACGGCGTGCTCGGGTGAGGCGGTCGTAGAACTCCGAGTCCTCGAACTGCGCCAAGCTCATCCGCCGCGCCTTTTGCAAGATCAGCACGTTGACTCGGTGTCCGAGCATCGCGCGCAGCAACGACTGGCAGGCCGATATCCCGCGCTGCGCCGCCGCTATTGCGACGATCAACCCCATCTCGACAGCAACCCACTGGAGCGCTTCGCCCGTCTCGAGCGCCCCGCCGGCCTGATGCACCGCCTGCGCGGTGACGACCGCATCCACGATGAGACGGCCGACATAGGCGACCGCGGCGGGCAGCAAACCTGCGATGAGCGTCAGCGAGGCCAGCACCACCGTAAGCGGTCGACTGGTGCTCCACACAAGTCCGACCGCCCTCCGCGAGAAACGGAACACGCCCACGAACCCTGCCAGGCCGGGCCCCTCTTTATCGCCCGTGGGAGCTGATCGTCCTTGATGCGCCACGCGGGTTCCATGGTGGCAACCCTGGCCACCGCGCGCAGCTAGCTATTCGGCGGGGGGCGGCGTGAAAACAGCCCGTCGGCATGCTCGGGCCCCGCTTCAGTGCATCTCGGCTCGCCGATTGACCAACCGGCGGAGCTCGCGAACGCTGAACGGCTTCTCCAGGTGCTCGGCCTCGACAGACTCCAAGAAGACGCGCGCCTTGGGCGTGAAGGCGCCCCCCGTCATGAACACAAACTTGGGCTCGAGACCCGGCCGGGTCGTCTGTAGCTTGCCGTAGACCTCCATGCCAGAGACCTCGGGCATCATCACGTCGCAAAGCACCAGGTCGAACTCGCTCGCTTCGCAGCGGTCGATGGCCTCGCGCCCGCCCCGCGCGATCTCGACGTGATGCCCCCGCAGCGCCCGTCGAATGCCCTCGCCGATCAGCGGCTCGTCGTCGACCACGAGGATCCGCAGCGCCCGGACGGCCTGCGGCACCGGACCGCTGCCCGGCGCGGCCCTCCGCGCAGGGGCTTGCGCGTCGGCCTTGCGGAGCAGGACGCGAAACGTCGAGCCCTCACCGACGGCTGTGTCGACGCGGATTTCGCCGTCGAGCGCAGCAATGATCCCATGGCAAATGGACAATCCGAGGCCCGTCCCCATGCCTTGCGGCTTGGTCGTGAAGAACGGGTCGAACACGCGGTCGACCAACTCAGGGGCGATGCCGTTTCCCGTATCACTGATCTCGATCAGCACGCCGTCAGCCTGCTCCCGGGTCAGGATCGCGATCCGCTGCGCCGCCTCGCCCTCGTTGATCGCATGGGCGGCGTTCACGAGCAGATTCAAGAAGACTTGGGTCAAGCGCCCAGCGTTCCCGCGGACACGTGGCACCTCACCGTAGTGACGCGTCAGCTCGGCGCGGTGCCGGATCTCGTTGGACGCGATGTCGACGGCGGCCTCCAAGACCTCATGCACGTCCACCGCCTGGACCTGGTCGTCCTCCGGTCGCGAGAAGCTCTTGAGATCGCCGACGATGCGTCGGACGCGGTCGGCCCCGTCGATCGCTTCTCGCACGGCGCGGCGCATCTGGGTGGTCGACGCCGGCCTTGGAGGAGAACCCAAGTCCTCGTACAGCAACTCCAAGTTGGCGATGAGATACGCGAGCGGGTTGTTGATCTCGTGCGCGACGCCTGCCGCGAGGCTACCCACGGACGCGAGCCGGTCCGCCTGCTGAATCACGCGCCGAAACTCGGCTTCAGAACGAACGAGTGCTTCTTGGGCCTGCCGATGCTTCCGCCGCTGTGCGATGCGCTGCTCCGCGATCCGGATTCGGGTCTGCAGGAGCGGGAGCGCGACCGGTTTCGCCAGGTAATCATCGGCCCCGGCGTCCAAGACTGCGGCCAGGTCCGCGGGCCTGTCACGGCCGGTCACGACGAGCACGTACGGACCGTCGGCCCGCGGGATCGCCCGCACGCGATGGCACAGGGTCAGGCCGTCCATCTTGGGCATCACCCAGTCGATCACGAGCAGCTCGTAAGGCTTGCGCAAAATGGCGAGCAATCCGGCGTCGCCATCGGCGACCGCGTCGACGTCGTGCCCAATCGCGCGAAGGCCAGCGGCGAGCATCTCGCGCTGCTTGGCATCGTCTTCGACTACGAGCGTTCGCATGACTGGATTGGGCACGGTCTGGACGCAGTGGCGATGGAGCCGGGCGCGCACCACCACCCCGCAGACTCAACGAGGGCGGGGGTGGATGCACGCATCATAGCGGGTCTACGGCGGACCCCGCAGGACAATCGACCCCATCGCGGCACGGTTGGTTGCAGCGGAGGTGTGCGATCACCCCACGCGACCGCACGTCAAGCCACCCCACCCCCCGCCATGGCTCGGGTCTGGCACGCGGGCGACAAGACGCTAGGACTCGCCTTCCGCCTTGTCGGGCGCCGAGGGCTCCACTTCGGGTTCTGGGCTCGGTGTCGCGCCACCGCCCAAGCTGGCCTTGAGCGCGCTCATCAGATCGATGACCTGAGTCTTGGGCGCATCGGAAACCACGTGGCGGATGTCCTCACCGTCGACCTTCTTTGCAATGAGCGCCTCGATCCGATCGCGCACTTCGTCGTGATACTCGCCCGGCCGAAAGACCTTGGAGATGCCCTGCTCGACCAGCTGCATCGCCAGCTGAAGCTCGCCCTCTTTGACGTCGCTGGCCTCGATGTCGACGTCTTCGACGGGCCGAATCTCCCGCGGGTAGTGCAGCTGCTGCATCACCAGCCCTTGGGGGATAGCGCGCAGAAGCACCAAGTACTGCTTGCCGCGTGCGGCGTACTTGGCGAGCGCGGCCAAGCTCTTGCGGCGCAACGCCTCGGCAAGCAGATGATACGCGCGCCCTGCCCCGCCGTCCGGCGCCAGGTAGTAGGCCTTGGCGTAGTAGATAGGATCGACCTCGCCCGAGGGCACAAACTCGGTGATGTCGATCCCGCCCGAGCTCGTTTCAGCGACCGCTTTGAGTTCCTCGGCCTCGAACGTGACGTACTGGCCCTTGGCGAACTCGTAACCCTTCACGAGTTCATCACGGCCCACGATCTTGTCGTGCTTGGGGCAGTAGAAGTGGTTCTTGACCCGACTGCCGCACTCTTCGTGCAGGTTGTTGAAGCGCAGCGCGTCCGACGGCGACGCCGCAGGGAACAACTTGCACGGAATGGACACCAGGCCGAAGGCAATAGTGCCCGATGCGATTGCGCGGAACGCCACGGCGCGATGATAACGTACCGTCGATGGCGCGGCGCGGGGATGGCGGTAACACGAGCGACGAGAGCGCTCCCGCCGGATCCGGGCCCCTGCAGCCCTACCGCGCCAAGCGCTCCGGCGACCGCACCGCGGAGCCGTTCGGGGGCGACGTTCAGGTCGGGCCCGAACCGTCCGACACCACGCATCAGCCGCGGCTGTTCGTGGTGCAGAAACACGACGCCCGGCGCCTGCACTGGGACGTCCGACTCGAGATCGACGGAGTGTTGCGGTCGTGGGCCGTTCCGCGCGGGCCCTCGTTCGATCCCGCCGTGAAGCGGCTCGCGGTGGAGACCGAAGACCACCCCATCGAGTACGTCGATTTCGAGGGCGTCATCCCCGAGGGCAACTACGGCGCGGGCGCAATGATCGTGTGGGACCGCGGGGTGTGGATCCCGCTTGAGCCCGTGGGCGAGGGGTACGCCAAGGGCAAGCTGTTGTTCGAGCTGCGCGGACACAAGCTCAGCGGGGTGTGGACGCTGGTGCGCACCAAGGGGCAGGCGAGCAGCACCGCAGCCCCCGGTAAGGAGTGGCTCCTGATCAAAAAGCCCGACGCGGCGGCCGGCAGCCCGCCTCCCAACGAGGCGTCGATCCTGTCGGGACTCACCATCGAAGAGGTGCGCGACGGCTCCGACCGCGCTCGTGCCCTGACCGAGCGCATGGCCGCACTGGGGGCCCCGAAGGGCGACGTCAGTCCCAAGACGGTGCCACTGATGCACCCCGCGACACTGCCCGACCCGTTCTCCCGTGAGGACTGGCTGTTTGAGCTCAAGTACGACGGCTACCGTCTCGTCGCCGCGCGCCCTGGTGGGGTGCCGCTGCTGCGGTACCGAAGCACGAACGACGCCACGGCCGCGTTCCCCGAGATTGCCCGCGCCATCAAGGCGCTTCCTTTTGAAGGCATCGTGCTCGATGGAGAGGTCTGTGTGCTCGACCCCGATGCGCGACCCAACTTCCAGCGGCTGCAAAAAAGGGCAATGCTGGGCCGCCAGCGCGATATCGAAGGCGCGATGCGGGAGCACCCCGTGACGTACTACGTCTTCGATCTGCTCGCGTGCGACGGGTACGATCTACGCGGGCTCCCGCTGTACGAGCGCAAGTCCCTGCTCGAGCAGATGCTCCCGGCGATCGGGCCGGTGCGCTATACCGAACACATCGTCGAGCAGGGCGAGGCGCTGTACGCCCAAGTCGAGGCGCTCGCGCTCGAGGGCATGGTGGGCAAGCGGGCCTCGGCGACCTACCAGGGGCTGCGGTCCGATGACTGGGTACGGGTCCGGACCGAGCACACCGACGATTTTGTCGTCGTGGGGTTCACGCAGCCAGAGGGGTCACGCCTGGGGCTGGGCGCGCTGCAGCTGGCGACCCGGATCGACGGGGTGCTGACCTCGGTGGGGCGCGTGGGCACGGGGTTTTCGGGCCACGACCTCAAGACGATCCGCGCGGCGCTGGACAGCCTGAAGACCTCAGAGCCGGCCTGCGCACTCACCATGCCGAGCAAGCTCGACACGTATGTCTCCCCCGAGATGGTGGTGGAGGTCCGCTACAAGCACCGCACGGACGAAGGCTCGCTGCGACACCCCGTCTTCGTACGGGTGCGCGACGACAAACGTGCCGACGCCTGCGAACTCGACCCGAGGGGCCACACCAGCCCGCACCCTGCCGCCAGCGAGCCTCCTGCCCCACGAACGCAGCCAACGCCGCCGAAGCCTGCAGCAGCGCCCACCCAACCGGGGGCCCTGCCGCCGCTCCCCGGGCTCACCCGCAGCGTCGTCATCTCCAATCCGAACAAGCCGTTTTGGCCGGACGACGGCTACAACAAAATTGACCTTATCGAGTTCTATCAGCGTATCTCGCCGTGGTTGCTCCCGTACCTGCGCGACCGGCCGCTGGTGATGACGCGATACCCGGACGGCATCGGCGGCAAGAACTTCTTTCAGAAGAACGCGCCCCCATTCATCCCTCAGTGGCTCCGCACGCAGACGATGTGGAGCGAGCATGCACAGCGGGAGATCGAGTACTTCGTCTGCAACGACGTCGACAGCCTCGTGTACCTGGCCAACCTGGCCACGATCCCACTTCACGTTTGGGGGAGCCGCACAACCAATCTGCAGCGGCCCGACTGGTGCATCCTCGACCTGGATCCCAAGACCGCCCCGTTCGCGCACGTCGTGGAGATTGCCCTGCACATCCGGGCACTCACCGAGGAGATTGGCATGCCTTCGTTTGTGAAGACGAGCGGGTCCACGGGCCTGCATGTGGTGATGCCGCTGGGCGGGCAGTGCACCTACGAGCAGTGCCGGTTGTTCGCCGAGATTCTCGCCCGCGTGGTGTGCGACGAGCTCCCCGAGATCGCAACCGTCGAGCGCGTCATGAAGGCCCGGCGTGGGCGCGTGTACATCGACTTTGGTCAAAACGGACACGGGCGCCTGCTGGTGTCGCCGTTCTCGGTGCGCCCGCTGCCCAAGGCTCCCGTCTCCACGCCGCTGGCCTGGGAGCAGGTCGGCCCCGATTTGGACCAGCACACACTCACCATCGCCAACGTGCCCCAGCGCATGGCCTCGCTCGACGAGGATCCGTTTATGGGCGTTCTGGGCCAGGCCCCCGACCTGCAAGCCATTCTTGGGCGGCTGCTCCCCCGCCTCTCCGACGCCCCTTGAGTGGCCTCACCAGGACCTGCGTCATTCGCGCTCGCGGGCCGCGGTGGCGTATGCTCCGTCGCCATGACCATCACCGAGCAAAGGCTCACGCTGGACGTCTCGGAAAAGGCGGGGAGCGTCTCGGCCCTGCTGGAGCGCCCCTCGCAGGCCAAGGCGCTGTACGTGTTCAGCCATGGAGCGGGTGCGGGAATGCACCACGTGTTCATGACGGACCTGTCCGCTGCGCTCCATGCTCGGGGCATCGCGACGCTACGGTTCCAGTTTCCCTACACCGAGCGCGGTGGCCGACGACCCGATCCGAAACCCTGGCTGCTGGCGACAATCTCCGCGGCCGTCGCTGCCGGGGCCCATGCCATGCCTTCTGTACCGCTGCTGGCCGGGGGCAAGTCCATGGGCGGGCGCATGACCTCGCACCTGGCCGCCCAATCACCCGCGCCCCCCATCAACGCCCTGGTCTTTGTGGGCTTCCCGCTGCACCCCTCTGGGAAAGAGGGGATCGAGCGGGCCGCGCATCTGCCCAAGGTCGCCATGCCCATGCTGTTTATGCAGGGGACCCGCGATAAGCTTGCGGACCTGCCCCTCATGCGTGGGGTCGTCGACGGGCTGGGCCCCCACGCGCACTTGCATGTGGTGGAGGGAGCCGACCACGGGTTCGCCGTGCTCAAGCGAAGCGGACGCACCCCCGCCGAGGTGCTCGACGAGCTCGCCACAACGGTGGCCACGTTCATCACCGAACGGATCGAGTGACCGGCCCCGATACCGTCGCAGACGATGGTATTGTCCGTCCCCCCCGCAGAGCGCTCTGCCGGGGGCAAGGTCGCTTCTATGGGCACAGCTTCGGGCGAAACAGGCGGGAAATCGGGTACATCAGCGCGGGCGAGCACGCCCAGCGAAACGAATGGCAGCACCAACGGGACGAAGCCGTCCGCGTTGGAGCAGTCGTTCGATTCGGCGCTCAAGGCAGCCAGGAACTCGCCAGAGTCCGAAGACGCTTGGGCTCACCTGGAGGAGCTGGCCGATACGCTCCAAAGGCCCGACGAAGTCGCCGAAGCCTATCGGGAGCTGCTCGACAGCAAGCTCGACGCAGCCCACCGGGACGCCCTCTCACAGCGTGCCGTCTCCTTCCATGAGGAGTGGTTCGGTGACGTGCCCGAGCAGATGCACGCGTTGCTCTCGGGGATCATCGCCCGCGATAGCTCCGCGGAGTGGGCCTTCTCGCGGCTGACCGTCGTGCTCACGGTCGCCGAGCGCTGGGAGGACCTGCTCGGGCTGTACGACGCCACGCTGCAGACCACCGACGATCGAGCCAAGCGCCGCCGGCTGCTCGACGATGCAGCGCACGTCGCCAAGGACTTCGCTGACCAGCCCGGCCGGGCGGTCGACTACCTGCAGGCCCAGCTGGATCTGGAGCCGAGCAACGCAAAGCTTGCGGGCAGCATCGAGCGCCTGCTCGAGCGGCAAAAACGCTGGCAAGATCTGATCAAGCTGTGGCACGCCCGCCTGCCTCAGATGAGCGTCGAGGAGGGCCGCGACACGCGGGTCCGGATCGCTGGCTGCTACCTCGACCAGCTCAAGCAGCCGGACGCGGCGCTCGCGGAGCTCCGCACGCTCGTCGATGAGTCCCCTGGGCACCGCAAGGGCTGCGACCAACTTGAGCGCGTCGTCGACAGCGCCGAAGCAGACGACGAATCGCGGCTGGCGGCGCTATCGCTGCTTCGCAGCAACTACGACAAGGTCGACCGCGCAACGGACTTTGTCGAGGTGCTACAGCGCGCGATCACATTCGCCGAGCCGGCTGCGCGCGCCCAGCTGCGGCGTGAAGCGGCCCAGCGCCTTGCCATCTTGTCGCGCGATGCCGACGCCATCGGGCACTACGCCGCGCTCTTGGCGGAGGCCCCGACCGACGCCGACGCCCGCAAGCAGATCCGGCAGCTCGCGCGCCGCTCGAGCCTCGCCACCCTCCACGCGGATGCACTGCAAGCCGCGGCCGAAGGCGCAACCGACGGGGCGCAACGCATCGCGCTCCTGCTGGAGACCGCCGAGATCGCAACCGACGCCCTGCAGGACACCGAGCGGGCGGTGCGGTTGTACGAGGCCGCACTCGCCGACTCCGAGGCGGATCCGCTCTTGGCGCTCACCGCCGCTCACCGCCTCAACGAGCTGCTGCGCGAGGCCGAGGACGGGGGCGAGCGCCGTCTGGCCGTCCTGGAGACCTTGGCCACGCTGGAGCGGGCCGCGGTCGTTCGTCGCGCCGTGTTTGGCGAGGCCGCCGAGCTCGCCGCACAGCTGGGCGACACCGACCGTGCGCTTGCCAATTGGCAGCGTCGCCTCGAGATCGATCCCGGCGACCAAGATGCCCTGGACGCGAGCGTCAACGTCCTCCAGCAGGCCGAGCGATGGGACGCGCTTGTCCCTGCCCTGCGCAAGCGTGCAGAGGCCGCGCCGCTTCCGCAGCAGCGCCGAGCCGATCTGGTCTCCGTCGCGAGAATCCTCGAGGAAAAGCAAGACGATGCGGCCGCCGCCATTGCAGCGTGGCTCGAGCTTCGCACGGAGTTCGGCGACGACCCCGATGCCGTCGAATCGCTCGACCGGATGATGAGCAGCGAGGCGCGTCACGACGAGCTGGCCACGATCCTTGGCGCCGCCTCTGCGGAGCGGCGCTCCCAAGCCGCGGGGTTGCTCGCGCGGCTCGGCGACATCCTGCGCAAGGATCTGCAGCAGGACGACAAGTCCGCCCTGGCGTACGCCGATGCGCTCGGTGTCGATCCCGCCCACGCAGCCGCCCGCGAGGGTCTTGTGGCGCTGTTGGAGGTTCCCGAAGTCGCACGCTTGGCCGGTCGAGCCCTGGCCACCGCATTCGAAGTCACAGAGGACTGGGATGGAATCTTGGGGCTCGTCGACGCTCGCGTCGCCGCCGCGCCCGAGCCCCGCGATGCCGTGCGTATCTACGCCGATGCGGCGAGCCTTGCAGAGACCAAGCGCGCCGACATGGGTCGCGCGCAGGGCTTTGTCGCGCAGGCGCTCATCTTGGACCCGGGAGACACCGGCCTCGAACATGAGCTGATTCGCTTCGCCGACGCCACCGACGACTGGCTGGGCGTCGCCACGACCTACCGTGCCGCCATCGCCGAGAGCGGGCCGAGCCCGGCCCGGGCCGCACACCTGTACCGCGCGGAGGGGCGCATCCTGGAAGACCGCCTCGACGACGCCGCAGGGGCAACCCGGGCATTCAGCGCGGCGGTCGAGATTGAGCCCGAATCGCTCGAGACGCAGCGCGCCCTGATCCGCGTCGCCGCCCGAGCTGGCGAATGGGGCCCGGCCAGTCAGGGTGCCGTGCAGCTTTCAGCGGTGCGAGCCACGGTCGACGAGGCTTCATTCGACGCGATCGGTACTGCGGCCGACGCCGCCGGACAGTGGCCAGGCCTCGTCACCGGTCTCGCTGAGGCTATCGAACAACAGGACGACCTTCCCCACGAGCTGGGCCGCGCCGTGCACTTCATCTGTGCACGCTGGGCCACCGAGCACGCCAGCGATGCAGGCCTCGCCGAGGCTCAAGCCCTGCGTGCCGTGGCGCTAGACCCCACACACGCCGAGACGCTGCGGTTTGTCGCCGAGCTCCAGCGTGCGCGCGGAGCCGAAGAACTCCCAACCACACTCTTACAGATCGACGCGCTGACCGACGACGATCTCGATGCGTTGTGGGAGACCGCGCAGAGCCGCCTCACGGAATCCGCGACCGCCGACGATACCCGCGAGGCCCTGGACTCCCTGTACCGAAAGTCCGCGCGATTGCTGTCGCGGGGCACGGCGGCGGCGGGCACCCGGACGGCAGCGGATGCCGTGCGCTGGGCAACCGCAGGCCTCGTCGACGCTAGCCTCGCAGCCGAGGAAAAGGAGCGAGCAGTCGCATTGTTGCTCGGCACCGCCCAGCTCTCGCTACCCCGCGAGGAGGTTCAGGAGCTGCAGATCCGTGCTGCGCGACTCCTGGTCGAAGTGGGTCGACGCCGCCGCGCGATCGATATTCTTACCCGTGTGCTCGAAGAACGCCCCGACGAGGTTGCTCTCGTGGTGGAGCTGGCGACCCTGTGCGAAGAGGAAGACCGGATCCTCGAGCTCATCACGCTTCGACGGCGTGAACTCGCGCTGACCGCAGACCCCGACCGCAAGCTTGCCCTGCGGCTGGAGCTGTCGCGCTTGGGCGGCGTCGTCGAGACCCAAGCCGGCCGCGTCGACGCCCTCAAGGCCAACCTCGACGAAACCCCCGGCCACGGCCCAAGCATCGAGGCGCTGGTTGACGTTCTTGGAGAGCGCGGCTGCTGGGATGCGCTCGCCGACACACTGGCCGACCAAGCCCACAAGCTTGAGATGGCCAGCCGCGACGCCGACGCCGCCGCGTTGCTGACCCAGGTGGCGAGCATTGTCGAAAAACACATCGGCGATCCGGATCGGGCAATAGGTGCGCTGACCCGCGTGGTCGAGCTGGCCCCGACAGCCGCCGCCTACGACAATCTCGCGCGCCTGCATCTGTCCCGTGGCGAGCCCGCCGACGCCGCAGGTTGGCTCAACGCCCGCCTGGCGATGAGCGAGGACGCCCAGCGGGTTCCCGTGCTGTTGCGACTGGCGCGGGCGCAGACCAGCGCTGGCCAGCCCGAGGCCGCCACCGCTGCGCTCACCGCTGCATTCGAGCAGGCGCCGCGCAACGGTGAGGTTCGCAAGCTCCTGCTTCGTCTCTACCGAGGGAGCGAGCAGTGGGAGCCACTGGCCCGCACGCTCGCCATTGCGGCCGAGCACGTCGGCGACACCGCAACCATTTTGGCGTACGCGCGCGAGTCGGCCGAGATCTACAACGACCGCCTCGATCAGCCCGATCAGGCCGTGCCCGTGCTCGAGCGCGCCCATGCCTTGGCGCCCGAAGATCGGCGCCTGCGGGGCCAGCTCGCCGAGGGCCTGCGTGTGGCGGGCCGTCTGGACGACGCCCACGCCCTGCTCACGGGCCTCATCGCCGACTTCGGGCGGCGCCGCTCTCCGGATCGCGCCCAAGTCCACCTGCAGCTGGCCCGAGTGGCGCACGCCCAAGGGAACAACAGCGACGCGCTGGACCACCTCGAGCGCGCATCCAAGATGGATTCCGCCAACCCGACCATCATGCGCACGCTCGCCGAGCTCGCGCGCGAGACGGGGCAATACGATCGCGCCGAGCGGGCGTACCGGGCGCTGCTCTTGCAAGTCCGCCGCAAGCCCGACGACGCGTCGCGGGACCGCATCGGTGCCGCGGAGGTCCTGATCGAGCTGTCGACCATCGCGGCCGAGCGCGGCCAAAGCGAGCAGGCCGAGGAGCTGATCGAGTCGGCCCTCGAGTCGCTGGCATCGTCCGACGACGAGGTCGATCGCGTGCATCAGCTGCTGTACGAGCGCGGCGACTACGAGCTGCTGCGACGTGTCTTGCAGACCCGACTCGCTCAATCCGACGGACCACGGCGTCGCGCAGGGATCCTTGGGGCCCTCGCCGACCTGTGGCAGCGCCACCTGGGCGACGCGGACAAGGGGCTCGAGCACTGGTTCGACGCGGTGCGTGCCGACCCCGGAACGCCCGAGCTCCACGACAAGGCGCGCGCCGCAGCCGCTGAGATGGGGCAACTGGAGAGCTACAGCGTGGTGCTCGAGGCCTTGCTCGAGGCTGCCCGCCGCAATACCGATGCGCACGTCCGCTGCGAGCTCCTGCTGCGCATGGGCGAGGTCATGGCGGAGCGCGACGACTTCGAGGCCGCGCAAACGCTCCTGTCGCAGGCCGCCGAAACCAACGTGCGCGAGGTCGACGTGTGGCGCGCGCAGGCCAAGCTGGCGGGAGCACGCGGCGACAAGACCGAACAAGTCCGACTCCTGGGCCAGCTTGCGGCATTGGGCGAAGACGAGTCCGACACACGCGGCGACGCGCTGTACCGCATTGCCGAGGTGCAGCTCGCTTCGCCCGAGAGCCTGACCGACGGGATCGAGTCGTTGCGCACCGCGTTTGCAGAGATGCCTCGCCCGGAGCGCGCCGCGAGGATCCTGACCCGTGCAACGGCGAGCACGCCAATGGAGCTGGACCTGCTCGATCTCTTCGACAAGGTCGCACGCAAGGTCGAAGACCCGGCAACGTTGCTCACCGCCATCGAGCGACGCGCCGCACACCCGCAGGCGCAGCCGGAGTACATCCGCGAGGGGGTCGAGCTGGCACTCGCGGCCGATGCCCCAGACCGTGCTGAGGCGCTGATGGTGCGGGCGGTTGATGCGGGCAGCGGCCTCCTCGACGGTGCCACGCGCGTGTCGTGGGCTCTGTTGGGCCTGGCACGACGTCGCAGCGAGCAAGGCGACCTGGCGGGGGCGGTCAAGTGGCTGCGCGAGGCGGCAGAGTCGGCCGACGCAACCGAGCTGTTCGCACTCGGGGCCACGGTGGCAGCGGCAGCCACGGAGGAAGGCGGCGACGCATCCCTGGCCGCCAAGCTGTACGAAACGCTGCTCGAGCGCGACCCCACCGCCCGCGAGGCCTGGGAGCCGTTGGCGGATCTGTACCGCCGCTTGGGCGATGTGGAGCGCTTGCACCGACTCGTCGACGAAACACTCGACGGGCTGGGCGATGCGGCCGAGCGCAATGCGCTGCGGCTGCAGCTCGCCGAATCGCTCCTCGCCGCCCAAGACACCGATGCCGCCCTGGAGATCCTGCGCGGCGTGCTCCTGGAAGACCCAGAGCACGAAACGGCCCAGCGCATCATGGCTGAGCACTTGGACCAAACCGGTCGCTTCGAGGAGCTCGATGAGCTCTTGGGCCAACGGCTCATGGCCGCACAAGCACGCGAAGACATCGCGGCCGTGACAGCGACATCACTGATGCTCGGACAGCGTCTGGCCGAGCGCGCCCCCGAAAAGGCGATCGAAACGCTGCGGGTCGGGCTCGCCGTCGCCCCCGACGACACCGCGCTCATGGAAGCGCTGCTGCAGCACCTCACGGGCGACGAGCGGCAAGCCGACCGGGCCGAGTTGCTCGAGCGTATTGTGGCCGCCGCTGGCCCCGATGACATCGAGCGCTTGTCCCTGGAGCTGGCCGCGCTGTACACGACCATGCAAGACAGCGATGGCGTGGTGCGAACGCTAACGCAGGGGCTCCGGCGCGTGCCCAGCAGCTCGCGGATCCGTGACCAACTCAAAGAGACGTACGAGCAGGCGGGCGACTATCGCGGATTGGCCCAAATGCTCACCGCCGCGGCCGAGAGCGACGACGACGCGACGACCCAGGTGAACCTCCTTCGCGAGGCGGCGACGATCCATCGGGAGATGCTCTCGGATCCGGCCACGGCCGCCCAGCTGCTCGAGGATGCGCATCGGCGAGATCCGGAAGACCTTGGGCTCGCCATGGAACTCGCCATGGGATTGGCGGCCGCAGACCAAACGCAGCGCGCGTGCGACATGATGGGCAGTCTGCTCGACGGGGCGCCCGACGACACGCTCGCACGGCAGCTCCGCATGACGCGAGGAGACCTGCTCACGCGCACGGGTGACCTCGACGGCGCCACCGCCGACTACGAGGCGGCGATGGCCCTTCAAGAGCCCGCCGCCACCCCTGCCCTGCTTGCAGCCCTGCGCTCCAAGCTCGAGGCGGCCGCTGCGGTCGAGAACCCGGATGCCGAGCGCGCGGCCACGCTGCGCTTGGTCGAGGTGCTCTCCGACAGCGGCGAATCGGATGACGCCAGATCCGTGCTGGAGTCTTGGGTCGAGCGGAAGCGCAAAGACGCCGAGGCACTGCAGCTGCTGCGGCGTCTGGACGTAGCCGCGGAGCGCTGGGAGGCCGTCGCCAAGACCTGCGGCCGGCTGGTCGCGGTCGAGAGCGGCGAGGCGCAGGCCGAGGCCGCGGTCGGCCTGGCCGAGGCCTGCGAGCAAGCTGGCAAGCCGGAGGACGCGCGCCCGGGCCTGGAGCACGCGCGCCGCAAACAGCCCGACAACTCGGCGATCCGAGACCGACTCAAGCGGGTCTACGAGCACGTCGGGGCGGAGCACGAGCTGGCGCGGCTGCTCGTTCAAGAGGCCGATGAGGTCACCGACGACAAGGAGCGGCTGGCACTGATGCGGCGCATTGCCGACATCCACACCAATCTTGGCGAGGTCGCCGAGGCGCTCCCGATCCTGCAGGAGATCCTGCAGCTGGCGCCCCAGGACCTGCTCGCTGCGATAGCGCTGGCCGATGCCTACACCGCATTGGGTGAGCTGGATACCGCCGAGCAGATCATCGACGGTGGGTTGGGCCAGCTCGGCAACCGCCGTACGCCAGAGCTCAGCGCGCTGTGCCATCGCAAAGCCAGAATCGCGGGCGCACGAGGCGACGGCGCAACCCAGCTCGAGCTGCTGCAGCGCGCGTTTGCGGCCGACAAGGGCAACGGTCACGTCGCCGCGGAGCTGGCCAATCTGGCCGAGGAACTCGGCGAGTTCGACGTCGCAGTCAAGGTGTTGCGCACGATCACCTTGATGGACGAATGCCCGATCAGTCGGGTTGAGGCCTTCCTCCGCCAAGCCAAGATCGCGTTCCGACGCGACGATCGGCAGCGAGCCGTGCTGTGGGCGCGCAAGGCCAAGCACGAAGCGCCAGACTCGGCCGAGGTCGCCGCGTTCCTGGCCGAGCTGGGCGAATAGCCAGCCCGCTTCAGACCCCGTTGCACTTTTGTGCAACGGGAGCCTCCCGCGGTCGACCACAACGGCGCCATGGAGCGCGACCACCCCTCGGATCCTCGACGCTCAGCCGCCCCCGACCCGCTGCAATGCACGGTGTCCACGCCCGGCAACACGCTCGGCGTGTCGGCCAAGCGAAGGGTCGACATCGCGGGCGTGCTGCCGCCCGCGCCGCGACTGGCGATCATCGGTAGCCGCGCCGCGCGATTCGACCGCATTGCCGCCGTGCGATCGATAGCCGCGGCGGCCCAGACGGCCGGCTACTGCATCGTGTCCGGCGGCGCCCTGGGCATCGATACGGCGGCCCATCGCGCTGCGCTCGACTTGGGCATTGCACAGGTGGTCGTACTTCCGTGCGGCCCCGATGCGCCGTACCCCAAGACGAACATCCCGTTGTTTCGAGAAGTCTTGGCCGCGGGCGGGGCGGTGGTGCACAGCCGACCGCGCGGCTCGACCCCCAACCGAAGCGTCTTCGCGAGTCGAAACACCCTGGTGGTGGGTCTCGCCAGCGCAGTCGCCGTGGCCCAGGTCCACCTGCCGTCTGGCTCGTTTGGCACCGCAACGCTGGCACTGGGGGCCCGCAAGCCCGTGGCCGTACTCGCCGGACAACCCGCCGCGGTGGCGCTGGCCGACAAGGGCGCGACCCTGCTCCCCTTCGAGGACGACGGGTCACCACTGCAGAGCACTGCCCTGGCGTGGCTGCGCGGCGAAGCGCCCGCAGCCGCGGTCTGGCCCGACAGCCTCGGCGCGCTCAAAGCCCATGTCGACGGCGCGGGCCCACGCGGCCTGAGCATCGACGGGCTCGCGCCAGGCGTGCTGGTGGACCTGCTGCGCGCGGAGGCGCTGGGTTGGGTCGGAGAACGGACGCCAGGACGCTACGTCGCGCTCCGATAACACGCGGGAGGGCTACTTGCCGATGCTGAAGCCAGCCTTGGCCTTGCCGTTGCCGGCCTCAGCCGAAGCGTTGGCATCGACGCCGCCGGTCGGGTCGTTCTGGCTGGCCCCCGCATCGAGCGTCGGGCCGCGCAGCTCGACGTGGTCGCCGCGCTCGAACTCTCGGCTGGAATACACCGCGGCCGCCAAGCACGTCGAGTCATCGACCTCCACGACCAACAGCGCTCCGATGACGCGGCGAGGCCAGCCGTCTTCGTACGGCTGATTGAAGATCCGGTCCTTGGTGTATTCGTCGCCCTTGCGGACAACCTCAAGGATGTTGCCCGTCTTGACGCCGCTGCCCTCTCCGAGATCAACGACGACAAACTGGGAGTCGCCCGCCAACACGTCGTCACCAAACCCGCGCCGCACCTTCTTGGCCGCCGTGCCCTTGCGGCGCCGTCGGTCCTTTTCGTTGATGGGCGCAGTGTCGTTCATCGTGGCAACGATCTGCCCAACGACGGAGGTCTCCGCGGGAACCGGGTCGATGCGTCGGAATCGACGCACCAACGGGCCGGCCTTGAACCCACGCTCGATCGGGTTGACCGCACTCCAAACGGTCCCTTCGACCGCCTCTCGCGCGATGCTCTCGATCTCGACGTCTCCGGCGACCATGACGACGTAGCCGAGCAGCTTGGTGCCCTTGGCGTCGTAGATTTTCTCCTGCGGCGAGTAGATGACGAGCCGCTCGCCCGGGATCGGGGGATTGCCGCGATCGTAGTTCAGGTAGATGGTGTCCAACGTCGCCATCATGACCTTGGCGTCCGCCCCACCAGTGATGGTCATCGCGCTGTCGAACTTTGCCGCGTCGACAAAGGCCAGCTGCGTCATCAGGTACGGGCCGCTCTTGGGGCCGTACGGAACCTTGGTCTTCGAGAAGCTGAGCGACGGGCCCTTGGGCTTGTAGCGGGGGCCAAACGGGTCAAAGAGCCGGATTCGGTCGCCCGGGAAGATCCAGTGCGCGTTGGTGACGTGGTCGTTCCACGACCACAGCTTGGGCCACAGGTACGGGTCGGTCAGGTAGTACGACGAGATGTCCCACAGCGTGTCGCCACTTTGGACCACGTGGTAATCGGGAATGCGATTGAAGTCGCGCCCCCCACCGAGGCCGGCCTCGGTCATGGAGACGTCACCGAGCAGGTCGCCGTCGGCGCTGACGGGAACGGCGGTGGAGCCGTAGGTCTGCGCCGTCGACCGCTTGTTTTGTCGGTCGGTATAGCCCGGGTCAAAGCTGCCTTGGGCCGCCGGACCCGTCTGACTCGACGCACCCGCGGGTGCTTGGCCCGTGGCGGCGCGAATCGCAGGCGGCACGCTGACGCTCGGGGTAGCGGGGGCACCGCCAGTGTCAGCAGGTGCCGCGGAGGCGTGCAGCGGCACCACGGCGAGCAGGGCAATGAAGATCGTTGGACGCATGGGTCAGTTGTCCTGGGCTCGGGGGGAAGGGAGTTCTTGCAGCTTGACCCGCGCGACGGCTCCCGCGTTCGCGCTCGGATAGGCCGCGATGAGCTCGGTCAGCACGTCGGTGGCGTTGGCGTGGTCACCCAGCTGGGCGTAGCAAAGGCCAATCTTCAACAATGCGTCGGGGGCTTTGTTGCCGCCGCCGTAGCGCTCGACGACAGCCGTGAAGGCCGCGAGCGCGTCGCTGTAATGGCCTTGGTCGTACGCCGACTCCCCCTTCCAATACAGGGCGTTGTCCGCGTAGTCGTGGCGGGGGTGATCGTGGGCGAACGCATCGAACGCAATGAGCGCCGCTGCTGCTTCACCGCCACGCAACAACGACATCGCATCATTGTACCGGGCGATGATCGCCTTGTTGCCTCGCGGCTTGCGCTTGGAGGCTGCAGGCGCGGGCTTCGCCGCGGGCTTGCGCTCACTCCGCGACAACTCAGCCAGTCGCGAACCGACGAGGCGGAAGCTTCGAGATTCGCCAGCCGCCTGCCCCTCGCGCGCACCTTCAAAGCCAGCCATGTCACCGTCTGAGACGACGGCCATGGCCGATGGCTGCGCACCGATCGTCTGGTTTTGGCGGCCCGTGCCCGCGGGGACCGGCTCACTCCGCGTGGCCTGCGCTGCGGTCTGTGCTTGCCAGGTCCCGGTCGACACCGACGGATCCGGGGCGCGATCGGGCTGCAGGTGCACCACGGGGAGGCCATCCCCGCCGTTGTTTTCAGCGCGGGCAACCCGCGATTCACCGGATTCTAGGTGCAACACACGGTCTTCGAGCATTGCCATGCGCCGTCGGAGCGCGGTGTTGTCGCGGGTCGCGCGCGCGAGGGCATCGAGGGTCGGATCTTTGGCTCCAGCGGTTTCCGCGGGCGCGTTGGCCGATTGATGCGCGCATCCCCAGCTAGCGAGCGATAGAAGGCCGATCGCGGGGACGATCCACTTTGGGCTGGTGCGACTCATCCAGCGTGCGCAAGGTTTCCACGGCATACGAAGGATTGCAGGCTAGCAACCAGGGCCCTCGCCACCAAAAGAGCGCCACTTTCTGCGGGGCACCCAGCGCGTTTTTGCGCGTCACCCGCTACGTCGGACATCGCTATGCTGTCGACCGCGATGACCAAAGCGCACCGCCCCTCCCGCCTCTCGAGTGTTCCCACTGCTCCGGCCGCCCGTGCGCGGCGTTCACGGGCGTGGGTGTGCGCCACGGCGATTGGCATCGCACTGGCGGCGGCTGGGCCAGCCGCGGCCGACGACTCCGCCAAGCGCGGCCGCGTGGTCGGGCTCCAGCTCAACACGCAAAACAGCAGCCAGCACACCAACTTCCACGGCTCGATCACGCTTCGCCAGCAAAACGGCAAGACCGCCATCTACCACTGGGGCGGCTCGACTTGCCCGGGCCAGAAGCTCGACGCAGCCCAGATTTCTGTGTTGTCGATGGCGCACCTCGACCGCGCGCGCACCTGGCTCAAGCC
>Ga0316189_10002118_pt1 | contig 19537 bp, 17 predicted proteins | sample LowCovwburrow_MG_FD_204930 | JGI IMG/M metagenome (GOLD analysis project Ga0316189, IMG submission 204930) | Coastal sediment microbial communities from Maine, United States - Lowes Cove worm burrow | ecosystem: Environmental > Aquatic > Marine > Coastal > Sediment | place: USA: Maine... | reverse complement strand
CACCATTTTCTGTGTGGTACAACTCTAGCGCCTTCACAAACTCTGTGGCTTGTTGGAAACGTGCGGTATCGCGACCGGAAATCCTTGCTTTACTCAGAGAGGCAACGACCACTGACGCCAGAATACCGATAATAGCTATAACCACCAGTAATTCCAATAATGTAAATCCTTTATTTTTCATATTCAATATTCCTTATTTTTTCCAGTATAGAATCAGTATCCATTCCATAGTTAGAAATCAACTCCTCTGGCTCACCAGATTGGCCAAATGAATCCTCTACCCCTATGCGCACAATTCGTTTAGGGTTCGTTGCACTAACATGTTCTGCTATAGCGGAACCTAAACCTCCTGCAACCTGGTGTTCTTCAACAGTTACTATAACTGTATGCTCCAAAACAAAAGAATCTAGCTTCTTAGTATCCAATGGTTTTATAGTTGCCATATGCATCACCGACACTCCCATTCCTTCTTCATTCAAAGTTTTTGCGGCTGAAAGTGCATGGTGCGCCAATATTCCTGTCACTATAATACCTATAGTTTTTTCATGTGTTTGATCTTTTTCTAAAAATATTTCAGCTTTACCTATTTCAAAAGGAGAATCTTCTGTGGTTACCACAGGAGTTTTGTCTCGTGCAAGACGTATATACACTGGTCCTTCATACTTTGCTGCGGCAAGGGTCGCTTTTTTGGCTTCAATGGAATCACATGGAGCAATAACTACCATATTTGGAATAACACGCATAATCGCGATATCTTCAATGGCTTGGTGTGTAGCGCCATCAGGACCTACTGACACCCCTGCATGTGCACCGATTATTTTTACGTTTGCATTATTGTATGCAATGGTCGTCCGCACCTGTTCCCAACTTCTGCCTGGTGAAAACATGGCGTACCCTGCAATAAATGGCACCTTCCCCATAGCAGCCATGCCTGATGCCACTGATGCCATATTTTGTTCAGCAATACCGCATTGTACAAAACGATCAGGAAAAGCGTCTGCAAAGATATTAGTGCGTGTAGAGCCTGTGAGGTCTGCACAAAGTGCAACGACATTTTTATCACGCTCTCCTGCTTCTTTAAGACCTTCGCCATATCCGTTGCGGTTTGGCACTTTCTCAACATCAGGAGTACATATTCTTTTATCTAAATGTGATGCAAACATATTATGAATCTGAAGGAATAATCATGCCACCAAGAGTTCGGAGTTTCTCAAGAGCAACCTCTGCCTGTTCTCCTTTAGGAATCCTGTCTTCAGGACCTTTTCCTGGAGGATTACCATGCCATCTAAAATCTCGTTCAAAAACATCGACCCCTTTAGAAGAAATAGTATGTGCAATGATAACTGAAGGCTGACCATAGACACTCTGTGCCTTTCCTATTGCGTCATTTACCATGCGTATATTGTGCCCATCAACTTCTTGTACATCAAAATTGAATGATTCAAATTTGTCACGCAACGACTCTAACGGCATTACATCTTTTGTATACCCATCAATCTGGATTGCGTTTCTATCAACTATTACTACAAGATTATGGAGCTGTTCTTTTCCTGCTAACATCGCTGCTTCCCAAATTTGTCCCTCCTGTAGTTCTCCATCACCCGTGATGCAATATACAAATTTTGAAGTGTAAGGATTATCCATCCGCTCTGCAAGAGCCATTCCCACTGCTTGTGAAAGTCCACTTCCTAACGGGCCAGAGCTTGTTTCCAAACCTGGTAATGTTTCTCTGTGTGGATGTCCCTGTAAACGTGAACCATATTTTCGTAGTGTCACCAATTCTTCTACCGGAAAATATTCTGCATGTGCCATTGCAGCATACAATACTGGACAAATGTGTCCCGCCGAAAGAACAAGGCGATCCCGCTCTTCCCATGCCGGATTTTTGGGATCATGTTTCAATATATTAAAATATAGAAGCGCAAAAATATCAGCCATATCAAGTGGACCAGCAGTGTGTCCGCTACCTGCTGCAACAAGCATTTCAATAACACTCTGACGGATATCGTTTGCCTTAGCTTCTAAATTTTTTATTTCAGTATCTGAAAGATAATTCATGTATATACAGTATAGCGTGTTGTTTATCGAACCAGCGAAAGGAGATGTTTATAGGATGCTGCGGGATCAGTAGTCTTGGCAATAGCTGACCCTGGGGCAAAACGTGTTACTCCTGCCGCGTAGAGCTGGGGAATTGTTTGCGCGTTCACACTTCCATCGACGGCAATTTCAAGTTCAGGAAAACGCATGCGCAAATCCCTTGCTCGGGCTAACGTACGTACATCAAATGGTTGACCTTGTTGTCCTACTTCCTTAATCCCCATAAGCTGTACATACTCAATGTCCTCAATATATTTTAATAAAATATCAAGAGGTGTATCATTTGTGAGTGCGAAACCAAGTATGTAGCCATGCTCTTTTGCATGCGCAATAATTTCTTCATACTTTTCGGTACTCCCTATATGAATCGCTACGCGCTTAACCTCCAACTCAACAAACAAATCAAGATAGTGTTCTGGGCCACAGACCATGCAGTCCATTTCGATATCAAAATCATTGGTAAATGAGGACAGTAGAGACAGAGCTGCGTCTGGATCGGCCTCAGTAAAAGGCCAAGATATAAGTGGTACATACTGACCATCGACAATATCGATTTGTATCTCAGAAGCTATTCCTTTAAGTGACGAGGTCAGAGATTCAATTTCACCAAAAGAAGCTGCTGGCAATGACGGAACTACAGTAATTGGTAACATACTATTTTATAACGTGTTCGATTTTTTTAATACGCCGTATATGGCGTTCTTCATCAGAAAAAGAAGTGTCCAGCCATTGTGCAACAGCATCTTTCGCTACTTCCGGTGTTAAAAACCTTGCTCCTAAAGACAGTACATTTGCATCGTTATGCATACGTGAAGACATGATCATGGTAAGTGTTTTTCCAGATGCATCAACCTGTGGCTCTATAGGTTCTCCATAAAACACTGCAGCGCGCACATGTGGAAACCTATTAGCTACCATTGCCTCACCCTGACCAGAGCCTCCTAAAATAATGGCTTTATCTGTAGGGCTTTTGGAGACCTTCTCCGCAGCAATACTGATGAAATCAGGATAATCATCTTCCACATCATATACAGAGGGACCACAATCAACCACTTCATATCCGAGAGTATCTCGCACATAGCAAAGCAATATATTTTTAAACTCTAAACCCGAGTGATCTGTTGCAAAAAAAATAGTTGGTCCCATGTTATTCTCCAGCTTTACTGTTAAAGAAACGGGCAACTGCTCCTACATGTTCTACCAGTGTATGTGTGTAACTTGTTTCATTATCATACCAAGCAAGCACTTTAACGAGGTTGCCATCTACTACTCTGGTCATACCCAAATCTGCAATAGAAGCAAAGCGAGCGCCTACGATATCTGATGAAACTAGGGGCTCATCAGTTACTGTAAATAGATTGCTCCATTTTGCATCTCCCGCAGCTTTAGTCAAAAGTGCATTTACCTCCTCGACCGATGTGTCCTTCGATGCAATAAAGGTGATGTCAACCAGTGAACCTACTGCCACCGGTACACGTATAGATATCCCATCAAACTTACCCTTAAGATCGGTATGTGCCAATGTGGTGGCCACGGCTGCTCCGGTTGAGGTAGGGATAATGTTCTGAGAAGCTGCGCGCCCTTTACGAAAATCTTTACTTGGGCCGTCTACAAGCGACTGAGTAGCTGTGTATGCATGTACGGTATTTAAAATAGCTTTTTCTATACCAATACTTTCTTTCAAAATTGCTACAAGCGGACTGGTGGCATTGGTGGTGCAAGAAGCATTTGAAGTAATCGTACTTGACGACAACTCATCTTCATTGACTCCCATCAAAACAGTCGCACCTACCACCCCAGCAGCTGCAGCCTCATCTTTTACAGGCCCGGAGATGATAACTCTTTTTGCTCCTGCCTCAAGATGCATTTTTGATTTTTCGTAACTCGAGAAAAAACCTGTAGCTTCAATCACAATATCAATACCCATTGCCGCCCACGGTAATGCTTTAGGGTCTCTCTCTTGTAAAAATGCAATCTCTTTGCCATCTACTACTAAAAAACCTTCTTTGGTAGTAACTTCATATTCCCCCCTTCCGTATGCTGTGTCGTAGCGGAGCAAATATGCTAAGTTTTCAATATCACCTAAATCATTAATTGCCACCACTTCAAAATCAGGATGGTTTAATGCCATCTTAAAAAAAGTTCTTCCGATGCGTCCGAAACCATTAATTGCTACCTTTGCCATAAAAATTAAATGAGCTAATTACTATCACCATCATAATACGTGAATACATCACTAAGCACCAAGGTGTTTATCCTCACCGCTTCGCTTTCTCATAACAAAGAAGTACAAAGCATAGCTGCTAAGCAAGAATACAAACAAGACGGCTATAAGTATAGTACGCACCGAAAGTTGAATTTCGGCCGTCTGTTGAGTAAATTGCGTCAGTGCAGACATGCCTTTCACCAATAGCGTTCCATCAAATACAGAGAGTATTTCGGTTTTATAATCATACACAGAAAATGCAATGGAATACTCACCAGAATATGCAAAGGATGGAATCATTGCTTCAAATGCTGACTTATCTTTGTTGACACGCAACATATACGATACAGGCTCATCATCAGTACCTTGTATAGTCACGACAATTGTTTTTAAATGTTCTGGAAGCAGTTCGTATGGAATCTGAATGACAACAGGAAGACCCGTAACTATTGAGACAATTTCATTTACTGGGTCTATGCGAACATTATTTTGAAGTACCAGCACATCAGAAAAATCTACATCGAGATGTTCAGTGTTATTCTGACCTGGAGTAGACTGTTCAGAATCTTGATAATCAACATTCTCTCTAGCGGTTTCAGGTATATTAGCATCATTTTTGTCTACCTTAATTACCGCTCCTGAAGATATGTTCCCCGTCTCATCATATGAAAAAATAGTGTAATACTGCGCAGTATAAGTACTTAATACTCCTGCATCAAAGTAAGACTCCGCTGTACCTTCATACGCAATAAACCCATTTGACGGATCCAGCGGATAGAAATTATAATTTCTGACAATACGTACCTTAGAAAAGTCCGTGTCACTCGGATTATCCCAGGATAACTTAACTGAATCACCTTCTTTTGTTGCTGTCAGATCTGCGACATTTGATGGGGCGTTTGTGTCGGGAGATGATTCTGTAGTAAAGGAATCCTTCTTTAGGACGTACGATGTTCCACTTTGTGTATATGCGCGTAACTCATATACATATGTAGTGCCGGGCTCCAAATCATCTATCAGGGTTGTGTGTTCCTTTTTAAAGGTGTCGTTACGTACAAATCCAAGGTCATACACACTTACTCTACCCCAACGTAAAGAATACTGAATAAACATATTTGTTTCCCAGGAAATTGAAGCTGAGTTTTTATCCGTTTCAATTTGAACAGTCTTAAGCACACTCCCTACCCGAGTACTTGCACTTGCTACTGCTGATGACGTCGGGGCAGGAGCAATCACAGGAGCTGGAAATGTCGTTGTTGACACCGGAGCAGACGAAGTTGATATGTTAAAAGACCAGTCATACGCCTCTACAGTGTACGTGTACGTTGTACTGGCTAGTAGACCAGTATCAGAGTAGGTAGTAAGCGATGTTGTTGCAATCTGCACAGCATCACGAAATAATCGGTACCCAGTTAAATTTTGATCATCTGTTGAAACACCCCAAGCAACGTCTATTTGTGTCGAGGCAATTGGAGTTACCGTAACTGGCACAGGAATCGTTGGTGGAGTGGTATCAATACCAATCACCTGAGAAACAGTAACCGTGTCTGACACCGCAAAAGCGACTTGCGCAACAAGTATACATACGGTCCCTATGAAAATATTGGTATAAAAACGTATCACAAAGGTAATGCAGTTACTGTTGTTGTTGCAGTATATGTACCAGGTGCTTGAGCTGCGGAGTCTCCAACCCCTACACGAAATCGAATAGATGTAGCAACTCCTGTTGGATGATTTGATCCTGTTGCTGAAGCAATAGGTACCGCAGTGGTAGACAGGCCGTCCCAACATGAAGAAACGTCGTTCGATGAACCACTATTACACGTAACACCACTATTTAAAAATCTCTGAACAACATCAGCTCCTTCTGGTGTAAAACCTAGGTGTGCGTCTGTAGCGCCAGTAGTAAACGTGTAATCAGGATCACCTACTGGTGCGTAATCCGCTATGGTGTCAGCTCCTTTTTGCATCGCAGGACTTCCTTCAGCTTTAATAGTCAATTGATATCCAGACAAGCTATCGGTTCTTACTATCGCAGTAGTAGAACCATTTGACTCCCCTCCTGTTACTCCAGGAATAGCTGGAGACAATATTACTTCTGACGTTCCGGTAATCGAGATATATACTTCTTGCATTTGCTGGTAGCCAGCTCGTAACGAATAATTAACACTGTCAGATGCACCAGTACCAACCTCGCCTGCTGTCGACTCAATAGAGTAATTGGTTGAAGTAGATAATCCACCACCTACATTTACACTATCACTTTCAATTTGATAGTTGGTACTCGTCATTATTTGAGCGCCTGCGATGTGAAGTGAAAAAAGTATTAGTGGAGTAAAGAGTATTGCTGAAACAACTGTAGACAAAGAACGATATCGCATGTTTATTTACGTCTACTTACGTTTAAATTCAAATCGAGTGACCACGAAACGTATAATGAGGAAGAAGAAGAATAGCCCTACAAACACGCCAGCAACTAATTTCCAAGGTATTACCCAGAAAGTTACTGAGACCTCATCAACAATATCGTCATACCCACGGTTAATCAATGCGACTGCTTTGTACCTCCCAATAAGCAACTCTCTATCCCAACTGATTTCACGAGTACGCAGTGATTGGGGTAATGCAAACCATGGATCAAGCTCAATAAATCCAACTTCTTCACCTGCAATATTTGTAATATGTATTTCACCATATGGGTTTACGTGTACCGAACCTGTGTTTTCATACACCAGACCAAAATCAATAGGACCTTCTAGAAAAAATGACTTGTCGGGGACAGTTTCAAAAGAAACTAATTCTCCTTCTACGTCACTACTGCCTGGTGTTGTAATAAAGAAAAGCGTTCCAATTCGACTTAAAATAGCGGATGATGGACTCGTCCCTTCCTCATCATCAAAAGCAGCATCCCTAGAAACAGTAGAGACGAGCACACTACCATAACGTCCACCTGGCTCAGCATCTACGGGCAATGAAATTGTTACCGGGATATGAGCCCGTTCATTGTGACCAAGTTCAAACTTCATGTTTGGAATATGGATGTAATCCTTCAATGTATACGGTCCTCTATCTTCCCCTAACAGTACTACTGCTGAGGATGGGTCGTCACTTCCAGACGCATCCTCAATTTCAAAACTAAATGCTTTAAGCTTTCCTATTCGATTGGTCACAATCAACTCCACAGTTTTTGACTCACCAGGATTAAGAGAAAGTTCAACTTTACCTGGACCGACGACAAAATCACCAATAATTTGGTCCCCATCAAGAATATCAACACTATAGGGGCTTGAAACATCTGTGTGTTGAGTGGCTTGAACCTCCTTTTGTAGTACATTCTCTGCATCAGACGTTGTAGAGGTCTCTTCTTGAGAAAACACACTCAGTGGCAATGCCGTGAGTGTGAATCCTACTAATATAAGTAAACTCACAACTACGCGATTTTTGTGCGTTGTTGATTCCATATCTAGAGTTTAAGTTAGTTTGTTACAGCAGTCAATGTTGCGGTTGCAGTATATGTCCCAGTATCCACAGCAGGAACAGGGTTGTTAGGAACATCTACTCGAAATTGTACGGTCGTTGTCGCTCCTCCAGCGGGAGTAGCAGTTGTACGATTAACAATTGTTTCACCAGCGGTACTACTTGGACTCATCCAACAGGTAGTGTCCGCACTTGTCCCTGATCCACAAGTACCTGTCGTATCAAGAAATGAGGGATCAATATCACCCCCATCCGTTGCTGACCATGCTGAATATGCAAACTGCGCATACAACTCTGGGGCAAAAGTACCATCAGGTACTGTTGGTACAGCTGGATTGTAATTAGGGATATCTGCGCCCCCAGTATTTCGATACATAGCAGTCGCTGATGCAAACTGGATATTCATGTTATATCCTGTTGAGTTGTTTGTAATAACAAGCACGTCCGTTTCACCATCAGTTTGACCTCCAGTGATACCAGCAATGGTGCCATCCATTGATAGTGATGTTGATGCTATGGTAATTGAAATTTCAGCTGTAATTGTTTGATGTACTGCGACATCATCAGCTACTGCATGAGTTACCGTTGGTTCTAGTAAAAGAAACGATGCCATGAGCATTGTCGAAGCAACGACTGCCGCGACCACAGACATCATGAAGGCGTTGTCTACTTGCAAAATTTTCATATGGAATATGTTACTTATATTAATATATTACAGTTATTATACGTTATATTTCTGTCAAAAAATGGGGTCGCGACCGACTCCTGTGGACTACGGGACTCAAGGGTAAAATAGTAGAAAATATACCATTTTATTGTATTGACGTATCCTTACAATTGATGCACGGAGGTGTGTAAACATAATCCTAAACCAGACCTACGGGGTGGGTTCTGGAGTTGGTTCTGGTTCAGGTTCTGGAGTTGGTTCAGGCTCTGGTTCTGGAGTTGGTTCAGGTTCGGGGGTTGGTTCTGGTTCAGGCTCTGGTTCTGGAGTTGGTTCGGGTTCAGGCTCTGGTTCTGGAGTTGGTTCGGGTTCAGGGGTTGGTTCGGGTTCAGGGGTTGGTATTGGATCAGTACTTGATGATGTTGGTTCTGGAACCGGCTCCGTAGATGAAGCAGTTGGTTCAGGCTCGGGGTCTGGTATTGGATCAGTACTTGATGATGTTGGTTCAGGCTCGGGGGTTGGATCAGGTGACGGGGTGGACCCTCCTCCAGAAGGACCTGAAGTGCCTCCATCCTCTTCAGCAGAGGTCTCCACCGGAGCTTCACATGTACCAATCTCACTTTGCATTTCACCATTCTCCATGAATATACAGTAATCTTCTCCAGTAACTCTGTCTTTAATAGTGACACCATTTGCCACCAATAGTTCATCAGTCTCTACACGATTCACACTTGCGGTATTTGCAGTAATATCTCCCGCGAATAGATTGTCAACTACCAGCGTTGTGAAGTAATTCATGCTTGCGGTCACGGCGACACCAAAGTCCACAAACGAATCAACAACATCTTGAGTTACTTGTGCTAATTGTGTCATGTTGGTTGAGGTCGCAACATTTTGAACTCCCCCATCACCCAAAGCAACAAAAGTAAGAATATTACAAGAATCTTCATAACAGAAATCGTATGCTTTACCAACCACAGTACCAGCACCCCCTTCAGTCATCTTCATTGCAAAACCGTCTCTGTCTGATGCAACAAGCAAATCACCAGGATTAATGTCCCCATTTTCATTGGAAACATTTGAATTCACAATACCGGCAACTGCAATTGGATATCCTACCTTAAGGCTATTACCCATATTTATTGCTGCAGTATTGGTTACAAAACCAGCCACCAGAGGTGAATTAGCCTCGGTACACTTCATGATAGTCTGCCCTTCAAGTGGATTTATACACACAAGATCTCCAAAATCCAATTCATCCTGTACAAAATCTCCATCAACGGTACATGAAGGATCACCGTTACAGAGAATAAATTCCCTACCGCGTTTTGTAAGAAGAACTTCTGCGATGTCATTGTTTTGAATTGCTGTGTAACCACCAGTTAGATACATTGTTCCATCTACCTCCAGACTGTCTTCAATGTATACGTCATTTGATGCACCAATATTAACATCGTCAGAATTGGCAGAATTCCCAAAACTGTTAAACGCTGCAGCTGCTGTATTTGTGTTTCCTACATTTATAACACCAGTAAATAGCCCATCCCCAGCAACTGTAAGAGCCTCAGTTGGAGTTGTGTCGAGTATCCCAACGAAGCCGACACTAGTATCGACGTATAATTCAGCATTATTTCCAAGCTGAGTATCCCCATTATTCCAAAAGATAGCCATATTGGTGGTTACATCTCTAACGTAGAAATCAGCAGTACCATCGAGGTCTATATAGAAGTTTTCTCCAGTACCAACGTTGATTTGAGTTGATGCATCAAGATCAAGTGTATCTTGAAGATCAACAAAATCTAAAATATCGTCCTGTATTTCTGACGCATCTATACTTCCATCAACTATCAAGTCACCCGCAACAGACCCTCCGGTAATAGTAAGTGAGTCTGCAATTTCACTATCAACCCATTCAAATCCAATAGTCCCGCCATCTGTTAGCTGAGTACTTGTAAGAGACGCATTGGTAATAACACCGGTCGCCGAAATATCCCAATCGCTCGTATTTATAGTTAACGTATCGCCTCCATCTCCAATGGTAAGTGCACCTGTTGTAGTAAGTGTCCCAGAGATATTGTTTGAACCAATAGTACCCCCACTTATAGAAAGGTTATCTGTGACCTCGCTATTAGCCCAGTCAAAGGACAGGGTTCCAGAGTTTGCAATCTCCCCTTTTTCAATCGCTGTTCCCAAATCATTTGCGATAGAAATAGTACCTGTTCCGTTGGTCACAGTAATGCCGGTACCACCTGCAATAGTGCCGATTGTTGGGTCATTGGTGCCGTCTCCGATAAGGAGTTGCCCATTAGTAAGGACGGCTGATGCGGTGACTGCACCAGTACCTGAGCCGAAAAGTATTCCTCCATTAGTTAATGTTGTAACACCTGTACCTCCTGAGTCCACATCGAGTGTCCCCGTAAGGTTCGGAAGTGTATCAATCACAAAGTCCATGGCATTATTCACGTCATCGTAGGTGATGGTTATGTCGGTATTCACTGCATCAACATCGTTTAAGAGAAGGTCCACAAAATCATCAACTTCTTCTTGAGTAAGTTTTGTTGTGTGAGTAAGGTCAGATATGTCTGACTCTGTGATTGGATCCACAGTGATTACTTGTCCGGCAAGACTGAGGTACGTACCAGTACCTGCAAAGGTAACATCTGTTGAGTTACCAGCTCCACCCAATCCAAGACTTGATGTAGCTACCCAGCTTGTACCTGAGCCTGTTGTCTGGAGAACGTAGCCGTTAGTTCCTGCAGAGTCTGTTGAGTCGCGGAGTGCTCCGGTGATGATAGCGTCGCCTGCTACTGATAGAGCGTAAGATGGTGATGTTGTTCCGATTCCGACGTTTCCTCCATCAATCACAGTAAGAACTTCAACACCATTACTGACCAAACCTAGATTGCCATCACCATAGTTATACGTCCCGGTATTATTATCATTTTCAAAGAAGTAACCAGGATTACTAACAACGCCAGAGCTAGCACCAAACCGTCCATTAGAAGATATAAACGCGTTACTGCCTAAGAAAAGTACTCTACTGACATCCACATCACCATCTTCATCAATGGTAAATCGACTGGCGCTATCTGAAGTCCCAATTTGAAATAAAATCTGGTTTGATGTTGGACTATCTTGGTAAATACCTAATTTTGCATTTGGCGTGGTTGTGCCGATTCCAACACTTCCGTTATTCTGAACGATAAACAAATCACCATCATTAGCGTCATCACTTGAAAGCATAAGTAAATCATTCGCACCGCCGTCAGCCGAGACTTCTATTCCTGCGTCGGGAGTAGAATCATTGAAGCCAAATCTACCTAAGGTACCTGAAATTATATTATCGCCATTACTGTCTTTAAGATTGATTCCGCTAACTGAGTCTGAGGATTCGACTAACAGCGGGTCATTTGAGGCACTATACACGTGCAATTTTCTGTCTGGGGAAGACGTCCCGATCGCCACACTTCCACTTGAATTAATGACAAATGGAGTGCTGTCTGGTGAAGTATCATCTTCAACAAGGAATATGTCACCAGCGCCAGTTTCCGTTATCTGGAGTTTGGCACTTGGTGTAGTGGTGCCAATACCAATATCACCAGCGTCATTTATGTATAGGTTAGTGTTTGTATTAATATCTCCTCCACCTGAAAGAGCTAACCCATTCTCCAGTTGACCTATACTGGCAAAATTACTAAAAGAACTGTTAGAAAAAAGTATTCGTGCATCTGATGTATCGTTTACCAACAATGCAGTGTTGGCACTTGCACCACTATGTACGCCCAGTTTTGCTAGTGAGAGAGTTGTACCAATACTCACATTTTCATCAGCAGTGACAAACAGGGATGATGTCGCAATGGCATTATTTGATGCATCACCTATAAGTGTATAGCCTGCGGTCAGGGTTATTGCTTGCGGGTCGATGGTCCCTCCTGAACTGATAGTAATGTCGTCAGCGACATAGGAATCTGTCACGGCTGTCCCCTGCCACACACCAGTTCCAATCGTCCCCACAGTAACCAAATTAGCTAGAGAAGTCACACTGGTGATTGTTGAAGCGAGGGTAAGTGCTCCGGTGTTTGCAAGAGTAGCGTCCCCACTGATTACTGCGAAATTCCCTGCGTCAGCACCAGTACCAATGAAGATTTCAGTATCGGCGATACCAGTGGTGATGGTTTCAAGCGAGTTGGTTTCAGTTCCACCTATTCCAAGTGATGAGGTTGCTACCCACGAAGTACCAGACCCTGTTGTCTGGAGAACGTAGCCGTTAGTTCCTGCAGAGTCTGTTGAGTCGCGGAGTGCTCCGGTGATGATAGCGTCGCCTGCTACTGATAGAGCGTAGGATGGTGATGTTGTTCCGATTCCGACGTTTCCTCCATCAATCACAGTGACAACTTCAGTTCCTCCATCAAAGAGATTAAGAATATCTCCAGCACCTGACTGAGTGATTGTCAGAAGTGTTGAAGCTTCAGTTGCCGAAAGAGTGTCTGCTTGATCACTACGCAAAAATGATGTTGTGGCGACATTGTCGAAGGTGGTGGCATTGTTTGCTTCAAATGCTGCAGGTACTGCCCCAAGTACTTTTCGTGGCGTCATTTCTCCATCGGCTGCGACGTTGAGTCCTAAGTAGAGTGTCTGGTTGAAGTCAACTCCAGACAGTGCTGTAGTGCTTCCAAGCATCACTGAGAAAAGTCCTGAGGTTACGGTAACCGTATCTGTTTCTGTCCAAAGGTTTGTTCCACCAGTGGCAACGTCGTAAAGACGAAATACAATAGAGTAGTCTCCATCAGCAACAGGCGCTGAAACAGAATCGAGAAGTTTTCCCTGGTAATTAATTTGTTCATTGATTGCAGCGTAGGTAGTTTGGGTAGCAAAGAATACCGATGACATACATAACAACAACACTACAATCAATATTTTCTTAAGGCACATATTTTGTTGTAATGAAACAAAATACATATTAATTTTTATTCTCATTACCAACGGGAGCTAGTAAGATTCGATACACACTATCTTGCTGTCCTGATTTAAAAACAGGTCGCACTATCCCAGCTCCATCGTCTTCAAAGAGAACATCAACTTCGTCAGAAAATTCTAGTAGCCCATAATTTTGAGCGCTATCGGTTTCTGCTGGGGCAACAACATCTCCCAGAACCGCATGTGTTTCTTTCTCTTGGTTGGCAGGTGTGACATTTTGTACAAATGCTTTTTGCACCAACCCAACAACAGATTGTGATGAAACAGACTCAAAAGGATTGTCCGTTGGGACAATAGCTTCAACGATATGTGTGTACGTTATGTCTGCTCCATTCACAAAATCGTACGGAGTCATTCCATCATCTACAACCGTCCAACCAAGTAGTCCGACAAATAAACTACACATAGACACAGCGAGTGATTGTGCTAGGGCAGTATGCTCATCGTTATGAGTGTTCTTTGCTTCAACAGTTTGTTCTTGGGAATGTATCAGTCTTTCAACTTTTCTCTGCATCTTAAGATTTAGAATTCGACTTTCCTTCTCAGATTTTGATAACGCAATAAACTCTTTAAAAGAACTATCTTCCAAAAACCACTTTCTTCCAACTTGAGTAGCAACAACTTTACCTTCACGCGCTAGACGACTTACGTAGTCTGGAGTATATCCAAAACGCAGTGCAAATTCTGCACTGGGTAAATAATTTTTATCATTAATAACTAAATTTTGCGCCATACGTATTCGCTATATATTATATAGCTATATCGTTTTTCAGAGTGACAAAATTTCCACATTTTGGGGACAAGCTAGTGCCAAAAATAAATGAGATGCAATCTACCAAAACATCACCAAGCTAAGTAGACCGCTGCAAGTAATTTTTCAAATGTGATGCTGTATGAAGTAATCATAGTTGAACCTTCTGTGTACAATGATGTCTGTAGGCCAACAATAAAAAATGACACCAAAACTGAAACAATCGTCGAAATAACAACAAGATAGACTCCCGAGCTTGATACTCCCATATTTGCAGAAGGTACATTCACTTTCAGCGTGCCCCCCATTGGATTTCGGTCGCTAATCCGACTTCGGCGCATACCGAGTATACCGTCAATATTGTGCTCAATAGGTAAATTTTTATTAGTGTGTTTAGGTTCCTTTCGTAGATGTTTTACTCTTATTTTACTAGATATATCGCTGACTTTGTTCTTTTCATTATCTGTATGCGACGGTAGAACTTCTGCTGATGTGTCTGTTAACTTTTCTGTATTTTTAGCGTCAGAATTATCATAATCTTCAACATCCAAAATCTTAAGGGATCCGGAAAATGATATTTCCTGGCGTGCTGTTGGTGTGAAATCAAATTCCTTAGATTTGGATTTAATTTTAACTGTCTGGGCTCCACCAAGTGAGACTGATAGGCGGCCTGTTTTATTTTTCACATCTGCGCCAATAGGTATAAGTTCACTTTCATCAGTGTGATACGTAGTTTTTACATGAATAGGACTACGTGAATAGAATTTTTCTTTAGCGTACAATGTTTCATTTTGATCTTTAATTACTGAAACTGGTACGATAAAAGTGTCTTTAGCATCGAGATCTTTTGTTTCAAGTGAAGTTACCAGTGCCTTTTTACTGGTAGATTTTGTACTTCGGTATCGTGAATTTTTATGGTTCCGTATCGAAACTTCTGAGACATACCAACTACGGCCCACTAATTGTGCATCAATCTTTCTAGCTCTACAGAGCTGCCCTACGTAATCTGCAGTGTAGCCGAGTTCTCGGGCAATATCTGTTGCTTTTACGTACTTTTCTGAATCGATACTAATAGATTTCATACTCGATTTAGTATACCGTATTGACATAACAAAACCAGTCCTCAAGGACTGGTTTTGTGGATGATGTGCATAGTTACGTTCTAACCAATCATCTTCTTAATGAGAGCTACCAATACTCCGGGATTGGCAGAACCTTTGGTAGCTTTCATTCCTTGACCAACGAGGAATTGAATTGAAGCATCTTTACCGGCTTTGTATTCTTCAACAACTGTTGGATGTTCAGCTAGCAAAATTTCAACTATTGGTATCAGATCATCTTCTGAGTTTTGCTGTAATAAACCTCTCTCTTTAGCTATTATTTGAGGATCTACGTCTTCAAAAACTACCTCTTGGAGCAAATCTTTAGCTACGCGAGAGGTTAATTCCCCTGCACTAAGCATGTCTACCAATGAAGCAAATCTGGGTGCAGAGGCTTTAGTCAGTGACAAGCCTACAGACTCACACAAGCCAAGAACATCAGAGGTGAAGTAATTGCTAAGAGTGGTAATACCCCTCTTATCGTTGAGGTATGAAGCAGCTTCAGAAAAAAATATGTCTCTTTGTTTGTCTCCAATAACAATCTCAATTTGTTCATCGGCTAGTCCGAGTTCTCGGTAAGAAGAGCGCTTATTATCTGGTGTTTCCAGAGTTATCTCGGCTAAACGAGTATCAGAGAATTCTTCTATCTCGGACCGTTTAAACTTTGGGATGTCAGGATCAGGGAAATAACGATACTCGTCAGCAGACTCTTTAATCCTCTGAGTAAATGTCTTGCTTTTATTTTCATCCCAGCCTCGGGTTTCTTGTACAAGCGTGCCCCCTGCTTCTAGTGTTTCAATATGTCGTTGTACCTCAAACTCGATTGCAGACTCCATCGCCTTAAAAGAGTTCAGGTTTTTAACTTCAACTTTTGTACCAAGTTCGTCTGTTGTGCTCACTGAGATGTTTGCCTCAACTCGCATTTCTCCCCTTTCCATATTTGCATCCGATACACCTAGGGTCCGTAACAACAGCTGAAGTTCGCGAGTAAAATTACCTGCTGATTCTGAATCATGAATTACCGGTTCCGTCACAAGTTCCATCAAAGGAACTCCTGCTCTATTGAAATCTACTAAGCTAGTGTCTCCTTCATGTTGACTCCGTGCAGTATCTTCTTCTAGATGTATGCGTGTAATTTTAACTCCAGCTAATTCACCTCCGGATACGAATGGAAATTGATACTGACTAATCTGGTACGCTTTTGGAATATCGGGATAAAAATAATTCTTTCTATCAAATTCACTATACTCTGCTAACTCGCCACCGATTGCGGTACCCACTTGCATAAGATAATGTACCGCTTCCTTGTTTACTACAGGCAAAGTCCCTGGGTGCGCCATACATACTGGACACACATTAGTATTTGGTTCTGAAGCATGTGGATCATTCTTACATCCACAAAACATTTTACTTTTTGTTTTTAATTCAGCATGTACTTCAATGCCAACTGTCGTTTTGTATGAATTCATATGCGCATATTTTAGCATAGTCTCGAGCATCGAGATTATATTGTATCTGTATCGAGATGTTGTTTGAGTTTGTCACGTAGTATTTTGATGCTTTCATCGTCATATTCAGAAATTACAAAGACACGGTTCTTGATTGTGTCAACAGACTTCAGCACAAGATCGATTTTAGACTGTTCTACAAGGTCTTTTTTAGTAAAAATAATCCATTCTTCTTTCTCCTGGAGACTTTTATCAAATCTGGTCAGCTCATTTCTCACTTTATTATACTCCAAAATTGGGTCTTCATGTTCCAAAGAAACCAAGTGCAAGAGCATTTTGGTCCGTGTAACATGGCGCAAAAACTTATGCCCAAGGCCCTTCCCTTCATGAGCTCCTTCAATAAGGCCTGGGATGTCAGCTAAGACATAGCCAAATAGATTTCCTAGATGTGGTTGCAGTGTTGTAAATGCATACGCACCAATTTTTGAAGTTGCATTGGTAAATGCATTAAGTAATGTGGATTTTCCTGCATTAGGTAAACCTATAAGTCCCACATCAGCTACTATAGAGAGTTCAATTTTGAGCTGTGCTTCTTCTCCTTTCTTTCCTTCAGTAGACTCAACAGGACTTCTGTTGACGGATGATTTAAAATGAACATTACCAAGACCACCTCGTCCTCCCTTAAGTACACATTCTTGTGCGCCCTCTTCAAAAAGTTCGTACACACGGTCCTTTTCCACATCAGTCACAATCGAACCAATGGGAACATCGATATACAAATCATTACTCCCTTTCCCCCAACGTGAATCATTCCCCCCGGCATCGCCATCTTTAGCTATAAATTTATTTGCTCCAGTATACTTAGCGAGTATATTAAGATCACGAACGGCGCGGATGTACACATCACCTCCGTTACCGCCGTTACCGCCTGATGGCCCTGCCATAGGTCGAAATTTCTCATGTGCCCAACGCACAACACCATCTCCACCATTTCCAGCCTTTGCGTATATTTCTAATTCATCAACAAACATATAGTATTAATTTCCTGTATAAAACCATATTTACAGATATTTGTCACTATTTTTGTCTTTTAAGTAACAGGCCAGCGAGGATAAACACCAGCAACGATACTGTTGCAATTTCTACAAGGAGCAACGTACTGCCATTAAAGAAGGCGTCACCAAGATATGCAAACGCGAATGAAAACCACGTTACTCCAAGTACAGTAGCGCCGATATAGCTAGTAAAACTTAATGATTTCGCCAGACCCAGTGCATAACTTACCAGATCAACAGGTAGTGTTAAACGTAATAATACAATAAACCAGAAGTGTGTGTTTGCGGGAATTGTATCAGCTATTGCATCTAATTTCTGTAAATTAATCCATCTTTCCAGAATCGGTCTTCCTAGATGTCGAGATATAAGGAAAGCTATCGAGGCTCCCAAACTCCACCCCATAATACTTAGTATCGCAGTTACAAAAGGACCAAAGACTCCTGTAGCAAGTGGGATTACAGGCATAACTGTTAGAGGCATAAATACAACAGCTGAAGTTAAAACTACAACATAAACAATGTAACTCAGAACAGTTGCTCCCGACAGCACATCTTTTAGGATATTTACTGGAACGTCCCATGTCAGCATAAGAATACTCACTGCTACAAGTAGAGCTACTGGGAAATAGTGAGTAAGCAATTTCATTATTTATTTCAAAAAATTATGTATCGCAGCACTCACAACTGACACTATTAGGGAACCTAAAAGTGCTACCAAAAAACCATCAACACTGAACCCCTCTATGAAGGATGCTGCAAACATGAACAATGCTGCATTTATCACAAACATGAAAAGTCCAAGAGTAATAATTGTTATTGGGAGTGTCAGAATGACAAGAATCGGTTTTACAATAACATTTAAAATACCCAAAATAAGTGCCGCTATAATCGCTGGATATATCCCAGCGACATCTATGCCAGGTACGATATACGCTGTAAGGACAAGCGCTAGAGCAGTCCCTAAGATACGTGAGATTAATTTCATGTTCTAATCATACCTAAGTTTACATATTACTCAACTAGCGTACGCGCGCATATACAAAAAACTGAAATCTTATAGATTTCAGTCTTTTGTATATGTCTGTAGTAAGAAGCAAGGGTTTATCCTTATTCTACAATGGTGATAATAAACTTTTGTATTCTGCCTTTTGTATCCTCATCGGTAACCGTTCCATCTTCTGCAAAAGATTCTCCAACCTTCCCTATCTGCAGACCTTGCTTTGGTACCTTAAAATTAAGTTCAATGAGAACTGTTTTTACATGATCAGCAACTCGCACACCTGCAAAGGAACCAGCGGAGACACTCACGATATACGCAATCTTACCTGCATATTCTGAGGAAAGTGAGTCGACAAGTATCTTCCATTCCCCGGGGAAGCTGTGGTTGTACTCAGGTAATATAAACAAAAATGCATCAGTTTTTTCAACTACTTCTTTCCATTTAGAAGGAGTAGTGTCAGAGCCTCCCACTCCCCAGTTAGGGACTGTTTCTGGTGAAGTACTATAATCTCGTACATCAACTGCAACCACCTCTGCATCAGCCATCTCGGAGACCATCTGCTGGAGTGCTAAGTATACTCTTTCTGACTTTCTTTCTTTTCGGGCAGTCCCGAGAACAATAGTTATATTCATAGATATGTTGTGTTATAAATTAATCTACCAATTTCCACTCTCCTGCTTCAACTAATGGCTCCGCTTTCTTAAATTTCATCTCTTTGGTTTCTGTGCCATTGGTTATGGTAACCACATCGTTGCGACCAAA
>Ga0316189_10002117_pt1 | contig 19545 bp, 15 predicted proteins | sample LowCovwburrow_MG_FD_204930 | JGI IMG/M metagenome (GOLD analysis project Ga0316189, IMG submission 204930) | Coastal sediment microbial communities from Maine, United States - Lowes Cove worm burrow | ecosystem: Environmental > Aquatic > Marine > Coastal > Sediment | place: USA: Maine... | reverse complement strand
CCTGATCACAGGCCACATCAATCGTATTGAGATATCCTTTGAGGTATGCGGTAGCAGGATATGGCGTATTGAGCTGCGTAAATGGCGGAGTGATGAATAGAACTTTTTGAGGCACTTGTTGTAATTAATAAATGTAAGAATTCAGCTTATGGTATTATGGATCACTCATTTCACTTAATTCCAAATTTTCCATATCTCTGATATTTGGAAAAATAGATTACTACCTTCTTATTTTCCTTTATAAATGGATAAAATAATTCATAACGTCCTTCATTCTGGCTATATCTGTAATCCTCTGTTTGACCATCAAAAACAGTATTTAAATAATCGCGTTCTTCTTGAGTTGTCGTGGTAATAAAATCTTTCTTCTTAAGAAGAATAGAATCTGATTTAGGCACATAATCCCTTGCCGTAAAACCTAGGAATACTGATTCTCCACTTATCGAATCCTCAACTAGGATAGATATGAAAGGAAAATTTTCATCAGTTTTTGAAAGGATTTCTAAAATTTCGGCTGTTTGGATTACCCATTTTTTAGTGAATTTATAATCTGAAAGATGCTTACTTTTTCCAGAATTGGCTTGAATTAGTTCATTTGCAGAACCAATCAGAATACGCTCCTTTTTTCTAGCAGTAAAATAGTCACCCCCGAAAAGAATTATTAACAAAACAGGAAAGACAATCAATAAACCCCAACTAATTTTATAAGATGATTGAGTTGGCCCTTCATCTTTATTGTGCTTTTGTGCAATTCTTGTAAGGTTAAACATTAAATTCATAATCAGTGCTCCCACCATCAAAGCCAAAATTCCAACGATACTAAGATAAAATGTCTCAGTTAAGTTTTCCTTGAATACTTTTAATCCGAATACTTGAATAAGGATAAAGCTGAAAACCCAATAGATCAATAATATTATTGACACAATTCCTATGGTATTACTAATCCTAACCAGTTGTTTCAAATTCATAATTTATGGGGTTGATATCATACCAAAGGTCGCAAAGAATTCCACCATTTCACACGAATTGTGTGAGCAATGCGTTTCTTTGTCATTATGCCAATTATTCACACCACATATTACGCACATAAAGAAGAAGCTTGGAATGTCATCACACATTTGATTGGCACTGCCCTAAGCGTTGCTGCTTTGGTGCTGCTCATTGTTTTCTCTAGCCTCGATGGCAATGCTTGGCACATTGTGAGCTTTACCATATTTGGCAGTAGCTTGGTAGTCCTATATAGTGCATCTACGATCTATCATGCCGTCAAGAAAAAATCCCTCAGACGTAAAATGAATGTGTTTGATCACTCAGCCATATATGTACTGATTGCAGGCACCTATACTCCGTATTGTTTGGTGACACTCAATGGCGCAATGGGATGGGTGCTTTTCGGCATCACATGGGGTATTGCGGTCATTGGTATTATTCTCAAAGTGTTTTTCACTGGTCGATACAATACAATCTCAACTATCAGCTATTTACTGATGGGTTGGGTAGCCATAATCGCAGCAAAGCCTCTCATCGAAAACCTTCAATCAGAAGCCTTGTTTTACCTTCTTCTAGGAGGTGTTTTCTACACGATCGGAGCTGTGATTTTTGCGTTCGATAAAATTCCTTACAATCATGCAATCTTCCATGTATTCGTACTTTTAGGAAGTGTGATGCATTTCATCTCTGTGTTCTTCTATCTCATCTAAGAACTGTTTATTAATGCTAATAAATGCTAATAAATGCTTTTCATGAGATATTATGATTAATAATCATATATATGCTCAATAGTCATATTTTGAGTTTTTGCCTCCCTCAGAAATGGTAAGAGATTTATTACTGGTAGCAAATATACATCTCTTTTGACTTGATCATTGGTGACCATTCTGGAAGAATAAAGCAGTTCGCTACCCAAACCATTTAATATCTCAGAATCCTGCATAAGGACAGACACAACTATTTCATCATTTCCAGAGATCTCCTCGATCTCTATGTCATATTCTGATAGTTCAATGAGCGTTGTTGTAAATGCACCCCATCTCGTAATGCCAACAACCTTGGCTGAATCTTGTTCCAATACTATTCTGAAGTCTTGAGTTTCAGGTATTGAATCTGTGGTGGTCATGAGCATAAATATTTCTTCTACAGGAGCTTCATAGGTAGCTGAAGCAGCCCAATCTAACAACTGAGCATACATCGCCTTAAAAGAAAATTCTACTGTAAACAATAGGGTTCGCTCCCATTGCCTGATAAAACTACCTTGTGATGAATCAGTACCAGACCAAACTTTGCCCACCCAAGGTAAAAACTCAAATTCGTACCAAGCCGTATGATAAATGAAATCACTGTATGCACGTTGAGCATCTATTATCACCTCCTCCTCTTGAGACATTTTATCTTCTGCAAACCACGAGAAAAATTGTCCTAGTGTATTTTCATAGAGGATCTTGACACCATACTCCATGGTCACACTTACCCCGATAATTTGTAACATGGTCTTGTACTCTGTATTTTCCGGATAGGCTTCAGAAACCAATGACATTGACCGATCATAAATACTCCAATATTCATCTATCGATTGATAAAAAGGGAAATCAGAAGGGTCTTTTCCATCTTCCAAGTAGTCTGCATATTCCTTCGGATTGAAGACCAGGTACCATTCTGGAACAGTCAAAATCGTCTGTTCCTCAGACCTAAAATAACCCTCAACAGTACTTCTCTTTTTAGATAATCTATCCTTCAAATATGGATTGTATTTATCTAATAGTTTATTCGTAAAACGATGTGTAGAATCAAGTCTATTCTTCATTTCGAAGTACTTAGGAGCATTGGGGAAACCCTCCTCAAACTGATCGACAGTAGCATGTGGCTGATATGGCAGATACCAACTTCCATTCTCACTTAGGATCGCATCGGTCATTTCTTGGGTCCAGTTCTTTACAGACTCTTTAGCCTCATCGCCCGTACCTTGCTGATAGTATATCACAAAAGCAAAAACTTCCTCATTTGCCCAAGAGAGATAAGACTCATGATCGGGCAATGCATGTCTTAGCGATACATTGATCACATTTACATGATGCTTATTGTATATATCTCTCATCTTTGGAACAAAAGATTTTATGTTCTGGACTGGGATAAAATACTCTTGCAATACATAAGTTTCCTTTTCACGAGAAGATGGTTCTAGTTCCTGTACATTATAGCTGGCTTCATTGTTCCTCCAAACTACCTTTTCAGAGTTGTACAACATCGGGTCGATCATATTCCGTCTTACCCACTTACCAAAATCACCCCATGAAACCACTTCCATCATATTGCGCTCTAGCCAATAAGATTCATCTTCAGGCCTAATTCGGTAATCCTCGGTAAGTTCCTTGGATGTTTCTTCCCATGAAATATTGATCACCTCATCATAGTGAGGTGGATAGAGGTCTCCATTTTGAAAAACAACCGACTTATTATCCTTGATGTTCTTGTCGAAGAAATCATTGTAATCTTCAATTTTTACTTTTTTGAACTTTCGCTCAACTTTGACATTATCCTCTAGCTGTAAGGTGGCCTCTACGATCACACCGATTCCTCCATACCCACCAACCACAGCATTGAAGACATCTTGATTTTCAGTACGATTGGCGGTAATCATCTCTCCATTGGCAGTGACAATTTTCAACTCCAAAACTGATGATATGATAGGACCATGACCTATGTATCTACCATGACAATTCACGGAAATAGATCCTCCTACTGTGAAATTGGCATATGTCTGCATGATCTTAATGGACAGGTCATATGGATCAATTATTTCCTGAATACCTCTCCAAGTAATACCTGGTTGAACTGTGATTATTTTACTGGTTTTATCAAGCGCTATCACTTGATTGAAAGACCGCATATCGATATGAAGACTATTCTCAAAAGCAGTTTGACCTCCCATACTGAACTTACCACCACCTATCGAAATGGGGCCGGTAGTAGACGAAATTGCATTAGTAATCTCACCTATGCTCCTAGGCTTGATTATTCGATTGGCATGAATCGAATTGATTTGCGTGATATCATTGAGGCGTTTATTTTGGATTGTTTTCGAATAATCAGAATCTCCTGACAGTTGGATTAATAACCAGATATAGAACACAAATGCGATAAAAGCATAAAATGGAATGTAGAGTAATTTTCTTTGGTGGATTCTTTTGATCAACCATTTTAAACTAGAAAACAACCATTTTATTAGCTTAATCAATGATCTAAAAACCCATTGAAATAGTTTCGTCAATTTCTTCATAAAGTATTGGTATGAATATTAATCCTTGGTGAACATCATCAAAGCATTTTTGGTTGGATCACCATCCTGAAATACTGTCTTCTCACTGAAAGTAAAGCCCAAATTCTCTACAAAATCAATGATGAAATCAAGTGAATAAAAATTTCTCACTTCTGCCTTATTGTATTCCCAAGTCTCTTTGGTGCCCATATTGAACACATCATGAGCCAAAGCAACAATGGTCATTTGATCCTCTGAGTGACAATCATGGTCTCTTAAGATTAGCTTAGCGCCTTTTCTCATCGTATCACTAATAGAACAGATAAACTGTGTCCTAAGATGGATTGGACAATGATGAAACCCGATATAAACGGTCACCAAGTCCAAACTATTATTGGGTATGACATCTGAGTACTTGGTATTGTAATCTGCCATAGGAATATACGATGCGCCTATGCTTATTTGTCCTCGATCGACCATTTCAGTAATCGCATATCCTGGCGCCTTTCCATCTGCGTAATATCGCTCTCCATTAATATGGATTTTCTCCTCTAAATAGTCCAGATACCTTCCTGAAGAACCTATTTCCAAATATCCATCATAAGTCGAGCCCATACCCAGCAATGCCAAAGTCTGAATTGCCATTTCATCCTTTTGCTTGGTGAGTGCTGGCAGTTGGTATTTAAAAATAGAATTCCAGGGGGAAATATCACCAACCTTCGCTTGAGCTTTGAGGTATATTTCTTTATCACCAGCTTCTTGCTCAGTAGTATTGCTAATCAATTGGTGAAATTCAACCTCAGGATACAGATGAAAGACATTTTGCAAGAATTTATAAAACTGAGCCTTGAGTTTGGAGTTTTGGTAGATGAACTTAAAATTACTCTTAGTGCTTTCAAATAAGTTTACTATCCCATTTGACAGGACTTGCGTAGATGCCACCAATAATAAAGTCGCTTTAATGAAAATTCTTCGATTCATAAGTATTTATTGAAACATCAGTCATTTTAGTTCATTCAACAGAGGCTTATTTTAACCTTAATTGGACTTTTAGAAAATTAGTACTAATAATCTGATTATCATATTATACTGAGTGCAATTTGACTTGGTCTGGAATTCCCAAGCTCGCACAATTTGCATTTCACAGGACGATGATCATGATTACAACTCTTTTGTCACTTCATAAATAACTATAGATATTATTGATAATAGCATATTATGATTACCTTGATATTATGATCAAAACAATAAGATATTGGATCATTAAGGTAGTGGGCATCTCCAAAGGTGAGGCCAACGCACTACTCATATTAGTACCTTTGATGATTGTCATTATTGTCACAATGCCCATTATCCGTAGTCATAATATCAATCGATACTCCAATTATGTAAGGGATCAGGCAATACTCGACAGCATGATTTCATCCATGCAGTATACGAAGGTTTCTGATTCAAAATCAAACACCAATAAGCAAATCAGTTATGCTGCATTTGATCCCAACAATTGCTCATTAGACCTCTTAGTTTCTAATGGCATTCCACAATTTTTAGCTGAGAGAATAATCAGCTACAGAAGCAAGGGAGGACAATTCCGGAAGAAAGAAGATCTCCAAAAGATTTATGGATTTGATGATCAGCTGTACACTAATATTTATCCATACATCCAAATTGTAGAAACCAATATTGCTAAGTCCAACAAGCCATTCTACCCTAAATCAAAAAAGAAGAAGTTCACCATTCAACCTTTTGATATCAACAGCGCTGATACTGCCACTTTGAGACAGATCTATGGAATAGGCGATAAGCTCTCCTTGAGAATTGTGAATTTTCGTGACAAATTGGGTGGATTCATGTACAGAAGTCAACTCTCTCAGGTTTATGGGCTAGATTCTGTAGTGGTAGATTCGCTTATGGAATATGGAAGTATATCAGGAACGTTTAACCCTAATAGACTCAACGTAAATACTGACACGATCAAGCATCTTTCATCCCACCCCTATATCGACTATAAAGTCGCGAAGGCTATCGTGAACTATCGTAGGCAACATGGGGATTATAAGTCAGTTGAAGATATCAAAAAAGTCTATTTCGTTGATGATAGTCTTTTTAATAGGATATCAATCTATTTGAAATTGAGAGACTAAGATATTAATTCTGCGTTCAATAAATTTCAATTTCTAAAAATGAATAAATATTGTGTACGATGAGTATTTATATGTACGACAGAATGTACGATTTACCCAAAAATAAAGTTGGAACATAATCAGATTACCATTTAGGCTTATTCTCTATTTTTTTTCAAAACTGTGGTCAACCTTTTCAGCAAATTATGATTATCATTACTACCTAATGCAAAAAACACTCAAGTCATATCTCAAGAGACTCACCAATCTAACTGGCAATAACAGATCGTTGCTATTGTTGAGATTGCTAAGTGGACAGTTCATAGACCTCAATGGGTTCAATCACCTGAGCGGAAACACTTCCTTTTCGATTATCGAAGAGCTGATCGCATCAAAGTCAAAAATCAAACTCTGTGACGAAATTGACCCTCGAGATGAGGATGTCAACGTTATTAGCAAACAACTGAAAAGACTTCGACAGACAGAGAAATTTATTTATGAAGAACGTGGAGCGAAGGATCTCTATGTAGGTTGGCCTTTTGTCATGGGGAAGTTCAATGATGAAACGGCAGTTCGATGCCCACTTCTGTTCTTCCCTGTCTCACTCGTGGTGGACAATGGCCAATGGTACTTGTCAGCACGCAAGGATGTCAATGTTACTTTCAATAAGACCTTTCTCTTGGCATATGGCCATTTCAATAATGTATCCATTAGTGACGATCTACTGGAAAAGGTTATTGAAGAGTTCGATTCTGACAGCATTGTATTTAGGACTTCGCTCTATCAAGAATTGAAAGAGAGCAACATCAATGTGAATTTCAATCAAGAAAATTTCAGTGATCAACTTCATCCCTTCAAAACCTACAAGAAAAAAGACCTTGAGGATGAACAAAAAGTAGGAGAGCTAAAACTTTATCCAGAAGCGGTGCTTGGGATATTCCCTCAGTCTGGCTCCCATCTTGTTCCAGACTACAATCACTTGATCGAGGAAAATGCCTTCGATTCGATGGAAGACTTCTTTGAAAAGAAAGTCACGACTACAACTTCACTTAGTGGAGTCAACGAATACTCCTTCTTAAACCAAGTGAAAGAAGAGCGGATTTTCACGCCATTCAAAATGGATGCTTATCAGGAAAATGCACTGAAGGCTGTGAAGCTAGGCAACTCTCTGGTCATCCAAGGGCCTCCAGGCACAGGTAAGTCACAATTGATCTCCAATATCATATGCGACAGTATCGCAGCTGGCAAGAAGGTGCTGATGGTCTGCCAAAAGAAAGCAGCGCTTGATGTAGTATATGGTAGGCTAAAAGATAAGGGCTTAGGAGAGTTCTTAGGATTGGTGCATGATTTCAAGAATGATCGTAAGGAGGTTTACGAAAAAATATCTGGACAAATCGAGCGACTGCATGACTACAAACTCAAGAACAGCACACTAGACTCCATTCAGCTTGAGCGATCGTTTTTACAGAATAGCCGCAAGATTGATCAAATTACAGAAGAGTTGGAGGAGTTCAAAAAGGCACTTTATGATGAGTCCGAATGTGGAGTATCTGCAAAAGAACTTTACCTGACATCAGACCTCGAACAACCCAATATCAGTCTAGTACAAGAATACAGACCTTTCAAGCTCGATCAGCTGGATGACTTCCTTCAAAAATTAAAATATTACTTGCTGTATGCTCAGAAATTCAATCAATACGAGCATCCATTTTACAATAGAAATTCTTTCAAGGATTATGAGCTTTCGGACCTTCAAAGAATGCAGGATGTCCTCAAAGATATTCCAGAATTCAAAAATAAGCTGGAGCTTGATGTTGAGAAGATCATCAATGTACGACTACATCTAGATGATCTCGAAAACATGTACAATAAGCGTGAGCAAATCAAAGAAATGCTCGGAATTTTGATAAATCCAGTGGTCTATGAATACTTCCAGCATATTGTCAAATTTAAGGACAGTGACACCGATATGCTCTGGCTGTCGAATACAGAGCGTGTGCTCATGGAGTGCTACAAGGGAGTCGGACCCGAATTGAGTCTGAAGACAGAAGAATTGGGCAAATTCCAAGAAGTCCTCCAACGTAGTATTCAGTCTAGAAAAGGATTGATCAAGATGATCAGGTGGGAGCTATTCTCCAAGGACAAGTACATGATCAAAAGGGTGCTGGTTTCCAATAATCTCAAGAGCAACAAAGAGGGTTTCGAGACTATGGTTGCCATGATTGACAACCGGCTCAACCTTGCTCATAATATCACTAAGCTAAAGCAACAGGCTTGGTTAGGAGAATTACCTGACACGCACGAAAAAGGTCAGATTCAGAACTGGTTCCATGCCCAGCGACTTGCCTTGAAGTCAAAACTAATATACAAGTCATTAAGGGGGATTCATGAGCATTTCAATATTCAAAGTTTAACTTATGAGACGATAGAGACCTCTTTTAATAAGATGTATTTGGAGATCAAAGCAATCCCCAATCAGAAGCAAAAATGGGCTAAATACTATACAGAAAATCAGATCAAGCACATTCTCCAAAATGCTGAATATCTGACGAAGGTCTCAAAGTCCCTTCAAAAAGATTTTGATGCGCTTTGCGAGTATGACAAATTGCTCGATACATTCTCCACAAATGAATCAGCGGTAGTAGAAAAACTGACTGATTATGAAGAGACTCACTCGGAAGATGATATTATAGCGCTTTTTCAGAATAGCATCAGGATCGCATGGATAGAGCATATCGAAAAAAAATACCCACAATTAAGGTCGGTGAGCACTCAAAAAATTCATCAAACCGAGACTGAACTACAAGACGCTGTTCAACAAAAAATGGATGGAAGCAATGACTTATTGCTGCAAAAAGCCCGTGAGCAGACCTATGATTATGTAGAATACAATCGACTCAACAACATGGTCACGTATCGTGATCTCGCACATCAGGTCAATAAGAAAAGGAGAATCTGGCCGATTAGAAAACTTGTCGCCAATCACAGTGATGAACTATTCCAGCTTATTCCTTGCTGGATGGCATCTCCTGAATCAGTCTCTACCATATTCCCGATGAAAGAGATGTTCGACATTGTGATCTTTGATGAAGCATCTCAATGTTTCACAGAGAAGGGACTCCCCGCAATGTGTCGAGGAAAGCAAGTTGTGATTACCGGAGATAGCAAACAACTTCGTCCAAATGATCTCTATAGACCTCGATATGAAGAAGAAAATGATGAAGGTATCGATCTGGAAGTAGAGTCACTTCTGGAGTTGGCTGAGAATTACTTGATGCAAGTCAAACTACTTGGACACTATAGAAGTGATGCACTTGAACTGATCGATTTCTCTAACCGACATTTCTATAACCATCAACTCAAATTACTGCCAGATAGAGAAGACATCAACAGGCATCAGCCGGCTATCAAGTACCTTAAGGTTGATGGCATATGGGAGAAGAATTGCAATCTGGTGGAGGCCCAAATCGTCACTGAATTGATGCTTAAAATATTGATTGAAGAGCCTGAAAAAGAGATCGGTGTGGTCACATTCAATGCCAAACAACAAGAGCTCATCAATGACATTTTTGAAGAAGCACTGGTGTCTAAGAAAATGGCAATTCCTGAGAACATCTTCATTAAGAACATCGAAAATGTACAAGGCGATGAAAAAGACATCATTATCTTCTCAACCGCTTATGCACCAGATAGAGCTGGACGCCTGACGATGCAGTTTGGAAGTCTGAATATGGAGAATGGAGAGAATAGACTCAATGTAGCCATCACCAGAGCTCGTCAGAAAGTCATCATCGTCAGTAGTATCAGCCCGCAACAACTCAAAGTTGATCAGACTAAAAACCTTGGCCCCAAATTATTAAAGGAATATCTCAATTATGCGCTAGAAGTATCAGAAGGACGTTATGTGCCATCAATAGTACCTGACATATCTGACAGCAAGAGCTGGTATCTCAAAAAGAAAATTATTGAAAATAGTAAATTTGAAGGAGTAGATTTTTCACATGAACTCCCTTTTGCAGACATTACTTTGAAGCAAGGCAAAGACTTTTTGGGCGTATTGATGACAGATGATGATTTGTACTTTCAGAATCCTTCTATGAAGGATGCACATGTCTACTCTAGATTTTCTCTGAGTAAAAAGAATTGGAAATTCAAGGGGATCTTCAGTCGTGAATATTGGCTCAATAGATCAGATGTAGAGGAATCGATTAATCGATTCATTACGCATCATAAGAGTGAAAAGTAGTTACTTACGGTCCAGCAACGTCATTCCGGTTTCGAAGTATGAGAATACCGGAATCTATTGAGATTCCTGAATTCCGCAAGGCTACATCAGAAATGACGGCCATGGATGGAAGTTTATTTGTAAATATCAACCAAACAAAGCTCCGGCAATAGTCCCTGTCATCATCGTAGCAAGTGTCGCTGCAAAGAGCGCTCTCATCCCGAGTTTAGACAGATCACCTTGTCTGTTTGGAGCCATTCCTCCTATACCTCCTACTTGTATGGCGATAGAGCTGAAATTCGCAAAACCACAAAGTGCATAGGTTGAGATGACAATAGCTTTCTCACTAAGACCTCCTGCCGCTTTCACCTCAGCCAGACTAAGATATGCAACGAATTCATTGATGACCGTCTTCTGACCAAGCAAACTACCAACTTGTAGCGTTTCTGACCAGTCCACTCCCATAGCAAATGCGAACACCCTGAAGATCTGGCCTAAAATATATTCTAAAGAGAATCCTTGAAAAGCTCCATCTGTGCTACTGATCACAAATGCATTGAGTCCAGTCAAGGCTCCAACAAAGTCCACTAAAACCCAGTTTACTGCGTAAATTACAGCGATAAAAGCCAAGAGCATTGCACCAATATTGAGGGCTAGTTTCATGCCTTCAGCAGCTCCAGAGGATAAAGCGTCTATAAGGTTTACACCCATGCTGTCTTTACTGACTTTCAAATCACTATCAATAGCTTCCTTGTTGGTTTCTGGGATCAATATCTTCGCTAGTACAATTGCTGCGGGAGCATTCATAATAGAAGCACTCAGTAGATAAGCTGCATACTTGGTTCGTTCCACAGGGTCATCTCCTCCGAGGAAGGCAACATACCCAGCAAGCACTCCTCCAGCAATAGTTGCCATGCCTCCGGTCATCAGACACATGAGCTCTGACTTGGTCATCGTCTTCACAAAAGGTCTCACCAGTAATGGTGCTTCAGTTTGTCCAAGGAATATATTCCCAGCGACCGAGAGACTTTCCGCACCTGACAACCTCATAGTACGAGCCATCACCCAAGCAATACCATAGACCACTTTTTGCAATACACCAAGATAATATAGTCCAGCAGTGACAGTTGAGAAGAATACGACAGTCGGTAACACTTGAAAGGCAAATATGAACCCAACCTTATCAGTAGCTAGGTCACCAAAAAGGAACTTGGCGCCATCCGTGGAGAAACTTAAAAATTTCACAAATTTGGCACTTACCCAATCGAACCCTACGGCTACAAATTCTACTTTAGTAATGAGGAGTGCGAATACAATTTGGAGTAGAATTCCTATCCCCACCAATCTCCAATCGATCGACTTTTTATTGTGGGATACCAAATATGCCAGTCCAACCAAAAAAACTAAGCCAAGTGCTCCTCTCAAATATTCCATAGAGTTCAAATAAAAGCCCCGATGACTAGGTCATCAGGGCTTGTTAAAATTTATTAATTTCTCTTACTAAGCTCGTCTCTGATTTTGGCGGCCTTCTCGTAATCTTCATTATCAATTGCTTCTGAAAGCAATTCATTGAGCTTATCAATAGAATGATCTTTGAGTGTGTTTTTAGGTGTGACTGACTCAGTTTTCTCATGAGACATTTCACTCTTGATCTCTGTGATATCATCTTCCATCTCATCAGACAGGACTATTCCAGCTTCTGACAGAATAGTCTCATAAGAATATATTTCTGCATCGAACCTCAGCCCAATGGCTATTGCGTCTGATGGTCTTGCATCTATTTCTATGGTTCCGTCAGGTCCTTCACAAATGATCTTTGCGAAAAACACACCTTCCTTCAAATCTGAGATGATGATCTCAGTCACTTTGAAACCGTATCCATGAGCAAAAGATTTGAATAAATCATGTGTCATAGGACGGTTAGGCACTATTTTCTCTATCTCGATAGCTATAGCCTGAGCCTCAAACATACCTATGATAATGGGCAGTCTTCTTTCACCTTCAGACTCTCCTAACACTAGCGCAAAAGAACCAGATTGTGATTGACTAGAAGAAAGTCCTAATATTTCAAGTTTGATTTTCTCCAAAATACAAATTAGCTATTGGCTGCTTTGATCGCTTCAGTTAATTTAGGAACAACCTCAAAAGCATCACCAACGATACCATAATCAGCCGCTTTGAAGAAAGGCGCTTCTTCGTCTTTATTGATCACTACAATATATTTGGAAGAATTGACTCCTGCTAAGTGCTGGATAGCACCAGAAATGCCAATAGCGATATACAAGTTAGGACTTACTTTCACTCCTGTCTGTCCTACATGCTCATGATGAGGTCTCCAATCCATATCTGACACTGGCTTACTACAACCAGTAGCTGCACCAAGAGCTTTCGCTAAATCTTCTATCATTCCCCAATTTTCAGGCCCTTTAAGTCCTCTACCTCCTGATACGACTAGTTCCGCCTCTGGTAATAGAATTTCTCCCGTTGTCTTATCCGTAGAGATGATTTTTACTTTGAAATTATCATCAGAAAGTGCTACATCGAATGATTCAACTGAAGCAGTACCACCAGTTTCTTTTACTTCGGCAGCATTCTTTTTGATGGCTAATATTTTATTCTCTTTGTCCATTGATACAGTAGCAAAAGCCTTTCCAGTATAAATGCTTCGTTTCACTAAAAACCCTGCTGATGTGTCTGGCAATTCAACTACGTTAGACACCAAACTAGCATCTTTTTTGATGGCTATTTGAGCCGAAACTGGCCCACCCAATGATGAGTTGGCTAATACCAAAGTATTCGCTCCAACGTGATCCATCGCGCTAGCAAGAACTGTTGCGTAAGCACTACTCACTCTTTCGTTCAATTTAGCATCACTAGCATGAAGCACTTTAGTTGCCCCATAGTTGCCTAATCCTGAAAGTTCGGTACTTTCTACATCTCCCATCGCGATGGCTGTGACCTCTCCACCCATACCATTGGCATAGGCTATGGCCTCCAATGAGCTTTTCTTCACCTTGCCTTCTGCTATCTCTACAAAAACTAATATTGACATGTTATTCTATATTTAGACCTACCTGTCGGCAGGCAGGTTGTTCATTTAATTTATTAGATCACTTTTGCCTCATTTTTAAGCAAGTCCACCAACTCTTGTACATTGTCGGCATTGATCATTTTCACTCCACCTTTCGCGGCTGGCAATTCGAATTTGGATAATGTCGCACCCTGTGCTACATCTACTGGCTCCACTACGTTCAGCGGTTTAGACCTGGCAGACATAATCCCTCTCATGTTTGGGATTTTCCATTCTGCAATAGGCTCTTGACATCCTGCTACAAAAGGGAGTGCCAGTTCGATCGACTCTTTACCTCCTTCTATTTCTCTAGTCATTTTAGCAGTAGACCCTTCGATCTCCAATGTCATCACTGGAGATACAGATGGAATACCCAATAGTTCGCCCACCATACCATGTACCATCCCGCCATTAAAGTCAATTGACTCACGACCCATCAGGATCATGTCATAAGCACCATCTTTCGCAACAGCGGCAATTTGCTGTGCTACGAAAAGTGAATCTGTAGGATCCGCATTTACTCTCACCGCATCATCGGCACCAATTGCCAATGCTTTTCGAATGGTAGGTTCTGTTTCAGTTCCTCCCACGTTTAGCGCTGTGATCGTACCTCCCAACTGCTCTTTCAACTCTACAGCTCTCGCTAGAGCATAGTCGTCATATGGTCCAATAATAAACTGAACTCCAGTAGCATCAAACTTCGTATCCCCATCTGTAAAGGCTATCTTCGAAGTCGTATCTGGAACATGTGTAATACAAACTAATATCTTCATCTTACTATTCTAGAAATGGTGTTAAATTTGGCATGAAGATAGGGAATAATAGCACAAATATAAAACCCAACTTACTATGAATTCTGAGCGACTTGATCAATTATTAGAATTTCTAAAGGAAGACCCAAATGATCCATTCAACCTATATGCGGTCGCAACAGAATACAATCCTCACTACCCCGAAAAAGCACTTGAGTATTATGAGCTACTCCTTACTGATCACCCAGACTATCTGGCCACTTACTATCATGCGGCTAAGCTTTATGCTGATCTCGGCCAATCATCAAATGCAGAGGATGCTTTCAAGAAAGGTATCGCACTTGCGCAAGAACAGAAAGAAGCATTGCCCCTAAGAGAATTACAGAATGCCTATAATGAGTTTTTGTTTGAGGAATAAGCTAGCTATTATTCCTTATTCGAGTTAGCTTCAAACTGCACTTCCAAACTTAGATTCTCAGCAAGGTGTTTTTTTGCTTGTTTGATGTACGGGTTCCTCGAAAGTCCACTTGATTTATTCCAAAGCTGCTTATCATATTCAAGCTTATGATTCCGTATGTACACTTGAGAACTTAGTGTATCTCTAAGCTTCACTTTTCGATACTTGTCTTTTTTGTCTTGAACTGACGTGATAACCAATTCGCTAAAGGAGAAAAAATTATTCTTATCCGGGTCAATCTTCCTGCCATTGTAAGATTGGTCGTGGAACTTTAATTCATTTGTTCCCAGTCTTCTAGCTTCATCATAAGCAAGTCTACTTGCTTTCTGTCTATCACCTCCTATTAGACTTCTATGCTGGCTAATGTATCTCGGGTACCAATAACCTTTATAAGGTTGATAAATTACTCGAGTTTTGCGAGTGAAGTTTCCCTCTACTAAATATCCTTTGTTTCCTCTATTATTTACGGAAGCTGATGTTACTTCTTTGTATTTGATACCCAAGCTCATTTCAATTAAAGCATGATCACCTGTCCTTATATATAGAGAATTAATATCCTCATATGTCCTTTTAACATTGTTCTGGTTCCTGTAGAAAAAAGAGATGCAATACACCAAATGATCATCATAATAACTTAGGCTATCCAGAACAAAATCATAGTTTTCTATTATCTGATTACTAAAGCTTGGCCACCAAGCAAAAGAATAGCTATCTCTGGGCTTGTCTATATAATCATTTCTCAAGAGCGAAAGAAAGTCATTACTTTCCATAAGTGTGTCATAGTGCATATCCAAGCTGTCCATTGTTCTCATGTCATTGCTTTTTCTGAGGGCATCTAGACGTACTCGCTTGTCTCCATGCTTTTTATATCCTCGGTCATCTATAGTCACAAGTGCCTCACTGAGCATTACATATTGTTCATCATTTCTGATCAGTCCTCGATAGAATCCTTGAAGCTGATATCGCTTCTTATTGTAGTTCTTATAATAGTTTGATAGTGCCTCTTCAACCACGTACTTAGCATTTTGATATAGAGCTGTGACCTTCACTTCTTTCATCACCACATGATGTTCGCTAAGATATATGGTCAGCGTGTCATTTTTATTAGATAATATTTTGCTTAATAACAGAGCAGATGTTTTGTAGCCAATTGATGATATATCCAAAGTATCCTTTGACAAGGATTGATCAAATATCAACTGAAATTGCCCAGCTTCGTTGGTCGATGTTCCTACACCTTTACTAATGATTCCAACATTAGCGTAAGGAACAGGCTGCTCCTTGATATTAAGAACTCTACCCTCAATCTTAATCGATTGACCGACAGCAGAACTTCCTAAAAAAATTAATACTATGGATAAGAATAGATTACGGTTCATTTTTCAGATATTAAATATCTGAAAAATACTACTTTTTACAATTCTTTTCATAAGCACTCCGACCATATATTTTAATTACATCTGATCTTAACTTAAAATTGAGTCTGTTTTCAGATGTCAAAATGTTACTTTTAAAATTGAATCAACCTTAGTTATAATGAATAAACAAGTTTTCATCCTTTTGACATCGGCACTTCTTATAGCAGCCTGCTCTTCCGAAGACAATCGAGAGTGGCAATCCATTGAGAAGGATCTTCAATCCATGTTCATCAATGCAAATGATGGAGATGTCATCGAGATTCCAGAAGGAAATTGGATGTTCAAAAAGAGTTTGCTAATTGATGGCAAGAAAGACATCACCATCACAGGTGCCGGAATGGATAAAACCTTTCTTTCTTTTGATATGCAGCAAGAAGGAGCTGAAGGTATCAAAGCAAGTAACTGCGTCAACCTTGTTTTCAAAGACTTCACCATCGAAGATGCCAAAGGAGACAACATCAAGGTTACGGATACTCGAGGGGTGAGATTCACTAAAGTCTCATCGGTATGGACAGGTGAGCCAGATGAGAAAAATGGTGCATATGCTTTTTATCCAGTTCTTTGTAAAAACGTAATCGTGGAAGAGTGTATCGCAATAGGAGCATCTGATGCTGGTATCTATGTCGGGCAGTCTGATAGCGTGATCATCCGAAACAACACAGTCATACACAATGTAGCTGGTATTGAAAGTGAAAACTCTAAATGGGTTGAAATATATGGCAATGATGCACATGACAATACTGGTGGGATTCTGGTGTTTGACATGCCAGGTTTAACACAAAATGGGATAAGCACTAGAGTTTACAACAACAAGATGTACAACAATAACTTATCGAATTTTGCTCCTGAGGGCAATATCGTTGCGATCGTACCACCTGGAACGGGTATGCTCTTACTTGCCACCCAGAAAATTGAAATATTTGATAATGAATTTATCGACAACAAGACCATGGGAATTGGCATTTCCAGCTATAAACTGGTACAGCTCATGGGTGCTGAAGATGAAGAATCTCAGCTTGGGAATATGCTTTTGAACAAAACCAATACAGGAGATTATAACTCGTTTGCGAACAATATCTACATCCACCACAACACTTTTGACAACAGCAAGTGGTTCCCTACCATGGAGAATGACTTTGGATTATTATTCCTGACAGAATTTCCATTTGCTACACCCGACATAGTATTCGATGGCATCTTGGATCCAAGCGACCCACTCAAGTTTTGTCTACAAGACAATGGTGAAATAAATTTTGCTGTTTTAGATGCTGAAAATGATATGGTTGGACTTAGTGATGATGCAACTCCATATACTTGTATAGGCACTTTTGTTGATCCTGTATTTTAATGAAAAGAGTATTACTAGCAATCCTGATACTCGCCTGGGCGATATCTTGTAGTCAAGAAAATCCTCCAAAGGAAATCAAAGAAGTATCGCTTTCTGGGAATACTGAAAAAAGCAAATGGCCAGCTCAACTGTCACATTGGAATCTGTTCGATGAGCCTATAGCATCTTTATCTCCTGCAGTGGATGTGTTTTTATATGACATTAATTCACCCTTATTCACAGACTATGCTCACAAATCAAGATTCATCAAGCTGCCAAAGGATAGCACAATAGACTATCATAAAACGGAGACTTTGGGGTTCCCTATCGGCACAATACTCATCAAGAACTTCTATTACCCAGATGACTTCTCTCAGACGGAAGGAGATCGAAGGATATTAGAAACAAGGCTACTAGTCAACAATGAATCAGGATGGGAAGCCGTGCCCTATATCTGGAATGATGAACAAACAGAAGCCAACTTAGAACTAGCAGGAGCAACACTTCAAGTAGCATGGAAAGATACCGAAGGCGTGACCATAGACCTCGACTACTCTGTACCCAATCAAGTGCAATGCAAAAGCTGTCATGAACGAAATGGAAAATTCAACCCTATAGGGCCAAGTGCTAGACAACTAAACAAAAATAATCAGCTTCAGGAATGGCAAGCTGAGGGCAAACTAGTAGGTCTTCCATTAGATGATCTGCCAAAACTAGTCAACTACAATAATCAGGAAGTCATGATTGATCAGCGAGCGAGAGCTTGGCTAGAGATCAACTGTGCGCACTGTCATAATACTGAAGGGCCCGCTAAAAACACAGGGCTTTATCTCTTAGCTGCTCAAACCGATGAATACAAGCTAGGCATTCACAAACCACCAATTGCAGCCGGAAAAGGATCAGGAGGACTTAAATATGACATCGTTCCTGGCCATCCCGAGAAGTCTATCCTCCTCTATCGCATTGAGTCTACCGACCCAGGCATCATGATGCCAGAACTTGGCAGAAAAATGGTTCATAAAGAAGGAGTTGACTTGATTACAGAATGGATTGAGAGTTTGTAGATTGTTAATTGAGATTGCTTCATTCGTTCCTCATTCGCAATGACATCATTGAAATTTAATTGTAAGCAGCGAAATGCAGTACAAGAAAACCTATCAGGATTGAAAAGGAAATCAGGGTTTGACTCAAAGTCAAACCCTGATTTAACATTGGCACTTCAAGACAATCTAATAATCACAGATTAAACTATTCAGAATTATCAGGAGGATACACTGAGGAACAATTGACATATCAGAGTCCTCTTCGAGTGACTCTGATGGGAAGCAATATCTTTATGCGTCTAATTTAACCTATTTGATCATCATGGCGATTTTTATAAGCTCAATAGACATTATGGATCAAGAAACGATAGATGAATCGTATAAGGATCTTTTCAGAAGTATTGTAGCTGCGGCTATTTGGATACCTTATTTCTCTAATTCAGAAAGGGTGAAAGAAACCTTCGTTGTTAGACTTGGTTCTCTGGACAAGGAAACTGGCCCAATTAAAGAAGAAATCGAGCAGACTACTGACGTAATGTAATTGACCTTCCCAGCCTTTAAGCTTAACCGGGTTTAACCTTAGGATACTCTGAGGTCACGAAAATAATTCAGATTCCTCTTCAAGTGACTCTTGCAGATTACGTTCCCAACGGTCAAAGACTTTGGAAATCGTTATCAAGTCTGTTGTGAGAATTTAGCAAGTAACTCCTTAGCTTGTTAAAGTCTACGACTGTTAACAACTACTCCCTAATTAATCAAGACAACCCTGTAATCACACCATGTTCATCAATATCGATACCTTCGGCTGCCGGAACAGCAGGTAGTCCGGGCATGCGCAGCATATTCCCCGTGATGGGGATCACAAACCCTGCTCCTGC